>Ga0255338_1000239_pt1 | contig 220072 bp, 239 predicted proteins | sample MeOH1_35cm_T4_19_FD_203715 | JGI IMG/M metagenome (GOLD analysis project Ga0255338, IMG submission 203715) | Sandy soil microbial communities from University of British Columbia, Vancouver, Canada - MeOH1_35cm_T4_195 | ecosystem: Engineered > Artificial ecosystem > Sand microcosm >...
CGCCTGGCGCCGTCTCTGAATCGACGATTTTTAGTCATGGTCTCGCAATCTCAAATGCTTAACCTTAACAAGAAGTGTCCGGCGAACGCTGAGACATGGCTGTCCGGCGAACGCTGAGACTTACCCCGTAAAGCGTGACGAGGTGCGCAGTGCGCGGGTGCGTTTCCTTTGCAGCTGCGTCGCGGCCGCGTAGAATCCGCCCCGATGGCCCTGCTGTCTCATCGGAAAGTCGTTCCGCTGCAACGCCGTGCGAGTCATGCCCGGCATCCCCGCTGGAGTGCTGCCTTCGGCCGGCTCGACGCCCGCGTGGCCGAGCTCGAACGGCGCATGCAGCGGCTCGACCGTCATTACTCCGGGCTCAAGCCGACCGCACGCATGCAGGTGGGCGCGGCGCTCTCCGTGCTGCTGCACGCCATCGTCATCCTCGGTATCACCTTCAAAATTCCGGATCCGAAGTTCTTCAAGGACAATGCGCAGCCGATGGAGGTGGTGCTCGTCAACGCGAAGACGGCGAGCAAGCCCACTCGCGCCGACGCGTATGCGCAGCATAACCTGGACGGCGGCGGCAACACCGACGCCGACCGGCGTGCGAAGAGCCCGCTCCCCGTCACACGCGAGAGCAAGCCGCACGCCGACGTAACCCTCGCGCAGCGCCGCGTGCAGCAGCTCGAGCAGCAGGCGAAGCAGCTAATGACGCAGCAGAAGCCGTCGCCTGCCGCAGTTCCCGTTGCGCCGGCGCAACCCGAGCCGCAAGCCGAGAGCCGTCCGGGTCCGACTGCTGCGGATCTTCTGCAGCGCAGCGCCGAAATCGCGCGGCTCGAGGCGCAGATCTCGCGCGACTGGGACAGCTATCAGAAGCGTCCGCGCCGCCGTTTCGTCGGCGCGCGCACCCAGGAATTCCGCTTCGCCCGCTACGTCGAGGACTGGCGGCTGAAGATCGAGCGCGTGGGCGAGCTCAATTACCCGCAGGCCGCGCGCGACCAGAAGCTGTACGGCAGCCTCATCGTCACGGTGTCGATCAAGGCCGACGGCGCGCTGGAGAAGGTCGAGATCAACCGGCCCTCGGGCCACAAGCTGCTCGACGAGGCGGCGGTGCGCATCGTGCAGCTGTCGGCACCTTTCGCGCCTTTCCCTGCGGACATCAACAAGGACACCGACATCCTGAGCATCACGCGCACCTGGACTTTTACGCGCGCCGATCGGTTGCTGACCGAATGAGGCGGGCTGGCCGCGATAAAATAGCAACCGGCCACAAAGAACCCAGAGGACATAGAGAAAAGGCGACAGCGGCGTTGGGTCGTGTTGCGCGTATCGCGCCTCCCGCCTCCCGCCTCCCGCCTCCCGCCTTATGACCGATAAATACGCCGTCATCGGCAATCCCATCGCGCACAGCAAGTCGCCGGCGATCCATGTAGCGTTTGCGCGCGCCACGGGAATCGACCTCACTTACGAGGCATTGCTTGCGCCGCTCGACGGCTTCAGCGCCACGCTGCGTGCATTCATCGCGGCCGGCGGGTGCGGCGTCAACGTCACCGTCCCTTTCAAGCAGGAAGCGTACGAGATCGCGGACGATGCCGCGGACAGCGCGTGCAGGGCGCGTGCGGCCAACGTGCTCGACGTGCGCGACGGCGAGATCGTCGCGCACAACACCGACGGTGCGGGGCTGCTGCGCGATCTCACCGTGAATCTCGGCTGCGCGGTGCGCGGTCGCCGGGTGCTGCTGATGGGCGCGGGCGGCGCCTCCTGGGGCGTCGCGGGACCGCTGCTGGACGCTGCGCCGGTGGAGCTGACCATCGCCAATCGCACGGTCGACAAAGCCGTCGAGCTCGCGCGCCATTTCACGCAAGCCGGCAGCGCCTGCGCGCCGGACGCCTGCGCGTACGCCGACCTCGCCGGCCGGGCGTACGACGTCGTGATCAATGCGACGTCGGCGGGGCTGAGCGACACGATGCCGCAGCTGCCGGGAGGCGTGTTCGCACCGGGCGCTTTTGCGTACGACATGGTGTACGGCAAGGAGACGCCCTTCATGCGTTATGCGCGCCGCCACGGCGCGCGCGTGGCGGACGGGATCGGCATGCTGGTCGAGCAGGCGGCCGAATCCTTTCACATCTGGCGCGGCGTGCGCCCGGAAACGGCGCCGGTCATCGCGATGCTGAAGAGCAGTGAACAGTGAACGGTGAACCGTGAACCGCCGAAGCGACCCTTTCCACCCTGTTCACCGTTCACGGTTCACGGGTCACGCATCATGAAAACCGCGTGGCGCTGGAGCGTGCGCATCGTGCTGCTCGCCTTGTGTGCGCTCCTCGTCGTGCAGTTCTGGTTCCTGGTGCACGTGTGGTACTGGGCGAGCCACAATCCCGGCGAGACGGCGTTCATGCAAAGCCGCCTGGAGAAGCTCAGGGAGACGAACCCGAAAGCGACGCTGCAGCACCGCTGGGTGCCGTACAGCGCCATCTCGCCCCACTTGAAGCGCGCGATCATCGCGGCCGAGGACGGAAAGTTCCTCGATCACGAGGGCTTCGACTGGGAAGCGATACAGAAAGCGTACGAGAAGAACGTGAAGAAGGGCCGCATCGTGTCCGGCGGCTCCACCATCAGCCAGCAGCTCGCGAAGAACCTGTTCCTTTCCGGCGAGCGCACCTGGTGGCGCAAGAGCCAGGAGGCCGTCGTCACGGTGATGATAGAGACGATCTGGTCCAAGCGCCGCATTCTCGAGGTTTATCTCAACGTGATCGAATGGGGCAACGGCGTGTTCGGCGCCGAGGCTGCGGCGCGCTTCCATTACGGCATTCCGGCGAGCGCGCTCAATCCCGAGCAGGCGGCGACGCTCGCCGCCATCGTGCCGAGCCCGCGCCGCTATGCGGCGGGCCGGACAACCCCTTACGTGCAGCACCGCGCCGACGTCATCATGGCGCGCATGCATACCGCTCAAGTCCCCTGAGCCGCGGCCGCGTTGACGCGCCCGATACGGCGCGCCAACATGCGGCGGTTGCCACAGCGGAGAGACTCATGCGTCGCAGAACCTTCATTGCCGGGATGGCGGCGGGCCTTGCAGGCTGGGCCCATGCCGGCGAACGCCTCCACCTCGCACAAAAGCGCGGGCCGGACGTGGTGTTCGTTCCTACGCCGAACGACGTGGTCGACAGGATGCTGGAGCTCGCCGGCGTGACGGCGGAGGACCGCGTGTACGATCTGGGCTGCGGCGATGGCCGCATCGTCATCACCGCCGCGCAACGCTATCACGCGCGAGGCGTGGGCATCGACATCGATCCGCGCCGCATTGCGGAAGCGAACGAGAACGCGCGCAAGGCGGCCGTGACGGATCGCGTGCGCTTCGTCGAGGCGGACCTGTTCGAAGCGAACATCAGCGATGCGACCGTGGTGACGCTGTACCTGCTCACGCGGCTCAACGCCAAGTTGAAGCCCAAGCTGCTGCAGGAGCTCAAGCCCGGCACGCGCGTGGTGTCTCACGCGTTCGACATGGGCGACTGGGAGCCCGAGCGCAAGGAGTTCGTCGGCGCTTCCGCCGTCTATCTGTGGCGCATACCGGGACGCGCCTGACGTAAAAGCCGGTGGGCCTGTTTGTTGCAATAGGCGGGTAGCTATGACAGCAGACTACCCGCTCCGATGCGCGCGCCGGTCCATGTCCTGACGTTTGTGGTGCTGCTCGCCGGCTGCGCGACGCTGCCGGAAGTGCATCCCTGGTACGACGGGCGCCGGGCGCATGCGACGCCGACCATCGTCGGCGTGCGCGGCGCGCTGAAGCCCGCGCAGGCGCAGGCCCTGCTCGACCGGTTGCAGGCTCAGGACGAGGGCAGCGATCTTCTCGCGCGCCACGTCGCGATCGAGCAGCAGCTCGCCGGCACGCCGCTCACCGCCGGCAACCAGGCGACGCTGCTCTACGACGGCCCTTCCAGCTATCGCGCGATGTTCGAGGCGATGCAGGGCGCGCGCGATCACATCAATGCGGAGTTCTACATCATCGAGGACGACGCGGAAGGACAGCGCTTCAGCGACCTGCTGATCGCCAAGCGCCGGCAGGGCGTCGCGGTCAATGTCATCTACGACAGCGTCGGCTCGCTCAACACGCCGGTCGAATTTTTCGATCGCCTGCGCGCCGCCGGCGTCCAGGTCCTGCAGTTCAATCCCGTGAACCCGCTGCAGGCGCGGAGCGGCTGGCGCGTGAACAATCGCGATCACCGCAAGGTCGTCATCGTGGATGGCCGCGTCGCATTCACCGGCGGCATCAACATCAGCAACGTGTACTCGAGCGGATCGCGCGCGCGGCGCGGCGCATCGGGGTCTTCGCCCTTCGGCGGCAGCGACGCATCTCATCCGGCGCCCAAGGATCCGGGCTGGCGCGACACCAACGTGCGCATCGCCGGCCCTGCGGTCGGTCTGCTGCAGAAGCTTTTCCTCGGCACGTGGCAGCGCCAGGGCGGCGCGCCGCTGGCCGAGCGCAACTGGTATCCCGCAATGAAGCCGCAGGGTGACCAGCTGGTGCGCATCATCGACAGCGGACCCGACGACGAGCTGCCGGCGATCTATGCGACCTATATCGCGGCGATACGCTACGCGCAGAAGACCGTGCATCTCACCATGGCGTATTTCGTTCCCGATCCGCAGACGCTCGACGTGCTGAGGGAAGCGGCGGCGCGCGGCGTGGAAGTCACGCTGGTGCTGCCGTCGTATACGGATTTCTGGGCGGTGTTTCACGCCGGGCGCTCGCATTACGAGGATCTGCTCGAAGCCGGCGTGCGAATCTACGAGCGGCAGGACGCGCTGCTGCATGCGAAGACGGCGGTGGTGGACGGCGTGTGGTCGACGGTGGGCTCGAGCAACCTCGACTGGCGCAGCTTTCTTCACAACGCGGAGGTGAACGCAATCGTTCTCGGGCCGCGTTTCGGCGAGCAGATGGAAGCGATGTTCGAGCGCGATCTCGCAGCCTCGCGGCGCATCACGCCGGAAGCGTGGCGGCAGCGGCCGCTCGGCGTGCGCATGAAGGAATGGGCCGCGCGGGTGTGGGAGTACTGGCTCTAGCGCCGCCGGGCACGCGCGTCGTTTCCTCCGGAGCTCCCCGCTTGACCGCTCGCGAGCGCCAGACTATCGTGCGAGCGTTCCGCTCAACCGGTTGCACATGTCGCGCTCCAAACATCGCAATGCCGTCTGCCGTTGCGCGCTCGCTGCGGCAATGGCATGTTCGCTGCCTCTGGCGACTGCAGCGCCGCCGCACGCTGCGGAACCCGCAGCGTACCGGGTGGCGGGCGACGCCATACCGGAGCCGCTCGCTGCGGCGGGCGATGCCCGGCGCGGCAAGCAGCTCGCGCTCGACCGGAACGGCGGCGCCTGCGTCCTGTGCCACGCCTTCTCCGACTCGGGCCTGAGCGTCACGGGAACGGTGGGGCCGCCGCTCGACGGCGTGGGCAGCCGTTTTACCGCAGGACAATTGCGCCTGCGCATAGTCGACAGCACCCAGGTGAAGGCGAATGCCGTGATGCCCGCGTATTACCGCAGCGAAGGATTGAACCAGGTGGCCGCTCCCTATCGCGGCCGGACGATATTGTCGGCGCAGCAGGTCGAAGACCTCGTCGCTTATCTCGGGACGCTGCGATGACGCGCTCACGAATCGCCGTGGCAAGGCGCCGCTTTCTGCAGAGTTGCGGCGCGCTCGTGGTGTGGCCGACGCTTGCCCGCGCGCAGGAAGCCGATGCGCTGCCTGCGCTCGTCGAAAAGCTCACGGGCGCGAAAGCGCCGCGCGACGGCAAGGTGACGCTCGATATTCCCCGCATCGCGGACAACGGCAATGCCGTTCCGCTCAAGGTGAAGATCGAGAGCGCCATGACCGCGCAGGATCATGTGAAGACGGTCCATCTCATCGCAGAGAAGAACCCGCGGCCACTCGTTGCGGCGTTTTTCCTGGGGCCGCACTCCGGCAAGGCCGAGATCGACACGCGCATACGGCTCAACGGCACGCAGCGCGTGGTCGCCGTCGCCACCATGGCCGACGGCTCGCAGTGGCGCGGCATCGCCGAAGTCGATGTTGCCGAATCCGCCTGCTACGACGCGACCAATCCATGACCGCACGCGTGCTCGTCCCCAAGGAAGTGAAGCGCGGCGCGCCTTTCCCAGTGCGCATCGCGATACAGCACGTGATGGAAACCGGTTTCCGCTACGACCTGTTCGGTAAGCCGATTCCGAAGAACGTGGTGAACACGCTCGTGTGCCGCTACGACGGCGTGGAAGTGTTTCGCGCGGAAATGGGCTCCGGCATCGCGGCGAATCCCTATCTGCAGTTCTACACCGTGGCCGGGAAGAGCGGCGAGCTGGAGTTCTCGTGGGTCGACGACGCGGGCGTCGAAGGCAGCGAGCGGGTCATGGTCACCGTCGTTCCATGACAGTGAGGCGGGAGGCGGGAGGCGGGAGGCGCGTACCGCTTGCAGCGCTGCTTGTCGTGGCGTTTCATGCCAGCGCCGCCGAGCCGCAGCGCGCGATCGCTCCATCGGCGCTGCGCTCCGGCGTCTCGTTCGCCGGCGCTGACGTGCGCGCCATGCAGGCCGACGAGTTCGCGAACCCGGGCATGTTGTGGGTCGAGCGGGGCGCGAAGCTGTGGCGCGCGTCTTCCGGGCCGGAGAAATCGTGCAGCGCCTGTCACGGCGACGCGGCGGCGAGCATGAAAGGCGTGGCGGCGCGTTATCCGGCGTGGGATGCCGCCGGCAAGCGAGTACTTACTCTCGATGCGCGCATCAATGCGTGTCGCGTCGGACAGCAGTCGTTGCCCGCGCTGGCGCTCGAATCGGACGACCTGCTCGGCTTGAGCGCCTACGTCGCAGCGCAGTCGCGCGGCGTGCCGGTGAAGATCACGATAGACGAGCGCGCCGCGCCCGCATTCGAGCGCGCCCGCGCGCTGTACTACCGCCGCATCGGCCAGTTCAATCTCTCGTGCGCGCAATGCCACGAGCAAAGCTGGGGCAAGCGCATCTACCGCGAAACCGTGAGCCAGGGCCACGGCACCGGCTATCCCGGCTATCGCCTCGACTGGCAGGCGTTCGGCTCGCTCGAGCGCAGGCTGCGCGCGTGTTATTCCGGCGTGCGAGCGGAAATGCCCGATTACGGCAGCGCCGAGCTCGCCGAGCTGCAGCTCTATCTCGCGTGGCGCGCGGAAGGCCTGCCGGTCGAGGCGCCGGGCGTGCGGCGGTAAAGCTCAATTCGCCACAGAGGTCACAGAGCACACTGAGAAAAGCGGGAACGGAGATCGGTCCGCGGTTGTTCTCTGTGAACTCTGTGCACTCTGTGGCTATGGCTCTTAGCGCAACGACGCGTTGATCCGCTCCAGCGCCGCCGAGCCGGGGCAGAGCTCGCGCACGTCGAGCTGGTTGAGCGGCTGTTCGACCGTGTTGAGATGCTCGTGCAGGTCGCGCGCCTCAGGATCGACGTACAGCAGGCCCGTGACCACTTCGCCTTTTGCGGCGTGCTGCTGCAGGTAGTTCATCACCTTGATGCGGTCGGTGGGATCGTAATCGGCGTCGAGCTTGTGCAGCCGCAGGTAGGAGCCGTCGTGCTGCTGCACGTTGACGACTTCGCCCGGCTCGTAATCGACGGTGATCTCGTCGCGGCCTTCGATGAAGTCCATGCGATTGACCGCCTCGTTGTGGAGCCGCACGTATTCATAGCTCTTGGTCGAGCCGGCGTGGTTGTTGAACGCGATGCAGGGCGACACGACGTCGATGATGGCGGCGCCCCTGTGCTCGATCGCGCCCTTGATGAGCGGGACGAGCTGCTTCTTGTCGCCCGAAAAGCCGCGTCCGACGTAGGTTGCGCCCAGCAGCAGCGCCATGCCGATCATGTCGAGCGGCTCGTCGCTGTTCACCACGCCGCGCTTGGATTTCGAGCCCTTGTCCGCGGTCGCCGAGAACTGTCCCTTGGTGAGGCCGTACACGCCGTTGTTCTCCACGATGTACACCATGTTCACGCCGCGCCGCATGATGTGCGCGAACTGCCCGATGCCGATGGAGGCGGAATCGCCGTCGCCCGAGACGCCGAGGTACAGCAGGTCGCGGTTGGCGAGATTCGCGCCGGTGAGCACCGACGGCATGCGGCCGTGCACGCTGTTGAAGCCGTGCGAATTGCCGAGGAAGTAGTCCGGCGTCTTGGACGAGCAGCCGATGCCGGAGAGTTTCGCGACGCGGTGCGGCTCGATGTCGAGCTCCCAGCACGCCTGAACGATGGCGGCGGAAATGGAATCGTGGCCGCATCCGGCGCACAGCGTCGAGATCTTGCCTTCGTAATCGCGGCGCGTGTAGCCGACGCTGTTCTTGGTGAGCGTCGGATGGTGCAGCCTGGGCTTGGTGAGGTAAGTCATGTCTTTGCCTTGGAGAGCGTGACTCGTGACTGGTGAGCCGTTACGTTAAGACACCCGCTTCAGCGGCACTACGGTGCGCGCGGCGGCGTGCTGCGAGATTTCCTGGACGATGAAGCGCGCGGTGATCGGCGTGCCGTCGTAATGCAGGATGGAGATCAGGCGCGACGGATTGAGCTTCGCTTCGTTGACCAGCATCGTCTTCAGCTGCGCATCGCGGTTCTGCTCGACGACGAACACCCACGGATGCGAGGCCACGAAATCGTTGATCTCGTCCTGGAACGGGAAGCCGCGCACGCGCAGGGCGTTGACGTGTATGCCGCGCTCCGCCAGCACGTCGAGCGCTTCCTGCATCGCCGGGCTGGTCGAGCCGTAGAAGATCGCGCCGAACCGAGCCGGCTTGTCCGCCGGGTAGAGCAAGGGCTTGGGCACGAGGTTCTTCGCCGTCTCGAACTTGCGCAGCAGCCGCTGCACGTTGTCGACGTAGTCGGGGCCCTTCTCGCTGTAGCGCGCGTAGCGGTCCTTGGTGGTGCCGCGCGTGAAATATGCGCCCAGCGTGGGATGGGTGCCGGGATAAGTGCGGTAGGGCACGCCGTCGCCGTCGACGTCGTGATAGCGGCCGAAGTCCGCGCCCGCTTCCAGCATCTCGTACGTCATCACCTTGCCGCGGTCGTAGGTGCGGGTGTCGTCCCACTGGAACGGGTCGCACAGGCGCGTGTTCATGCCGATGTCGAGATCGGTCATCACGAACACCGGCGTCTGCAGCCGCTCGGCGAGATCGAACGCCTGGGCGGTGAACTCGAAGCACTCGGTCGGATCTTCCGGGAACAGCAACACATGCTTGGTATCGCCGTGCGACGCATAGGCCGACGAGATCAGGTCCGACTGCTGGGTGCGGGTCGGCATGCCGGTCGAAGGCCCGCCGCGCTGCACGTCCACCAGCACCACCGGGATTTCGGCAAAGTAGGCAAGGCCGATGAACTCGGTCATGAGCGAAATGCCGGGGCCGGACGTTGCGGTGAACGCGCGCGCGCCATTCCAGCCGGCGCCTATGGCCATGCCGATGGAAGCGAGCTCGTCTTCCGCCTGGATGATCGCGTAGCGCGCCTTGCCGGTCGCCGGGTCGGCGCGCATCTTCTGGCAGTACTTGATGAACGCTTCGGCGACCGACGAGGAGGGCGTGATCGGGTACCACGCGCACACGCTGGCGCCGCCGTACACCGCGCCCAGTGCGACCGAGCTGTTGCCGTCGACGAAGATCTTGTTGCCGACGTTGTTCGAGCGCTGCACCCGGATGCCGATCGGGCATTCCATGTTCTTGGTCGCGTACTCGCGCCCGAGGCGCAGCGCCTTCACGTTCGATTGCAGCAGCGCTTCCTTGCCCTTGTACTGCTCGGAAAAAAGCTTCTCGATTTCCGCGGGATCGATGTCGAGCAGCGCAGAGAGCGCGCCGACGTAAATGATGTTCTTGAAGAGCTGGCGCTGGCGCGGGTCGGTATAAGTGTCGTTGCAGATCTGCGTGAGCGGCATGCCGATCACGTTGATGTCGTCGCGGAACTTCGACTTGGGCAGCGGCTTGGAGTTGTCGTAAAAGATGTAGCCGCCGGCTTCGATCTCCTTCACATCCGCGTCCCAGGTCTGCGGATTCATCGCGACCATGAGGTCGCAACCGCCGCGGCGTCCCTGGTAACCCTTGTCGTTGACGCGCACTTCGTACCACGTCGGCAGGCCCTGGATGTTCGAAGGAAAGATGTTCCGCGGCGACACCGGCACGCCCATGCGCAGGATGGAGCGGGCGAAGAGCTCGTTCGCGGACGCAGAGCCCGAGCCGTTGACGTTGGCGAACTTGACGACGAAATCGTTGATGGCTTCGATGCGTTTCATGGCGAGTGGCGACCCTGATAGTTACCTTTAAGCGGCTTTACGTTGCGCCGCCCGGCAGCCGCTGCCAGCGTGCGTGACTTCGAGCAGGAATTTCTGCATGTCCCAGGCGCCGGTCGGGCAACGCTCGGCGCACAGGCTGCAATGCAGGCACACGTCTTCATCCTTCGCCATGATGCGTCCGGTCATGCGCAGGCTGGGCGACACGTACAGCGATTGATCGGGATGCAGCGCGGGGGCCGTGAGGCGCTGGCGCACGTCCGCTTCCTCGCCATTCGGCGTGAACGTAATGCAGTCCATCGGGCAGATGTCCACGCACGCGTCGCACTCGATGCAGAGCTTGGGATTGAACACCGTCTGCACGTCGCAGTTCAGGCACCGCTGCGCCTCCGCGAACGCCGCTTTGACGTCGAAGCCCAGCTCCACCTCGACCTTGATGTCGCGCAGCGTGAGTTTCTTGTCCTGCCACGGCACCTTGTGGCGCAAGGCGGCGGAGATCTCGTTGTCGTAGCTCCACTCGTGTATGCCCATTTTCTGCGACACGAGGTTCACGCCGGGCGCAGGCCGCTCGCGCAGGTCTTCGTTGTTCAGCAGCTTGTCGATCGACACCGCGGCGTCGTGGCCGTGGGCCACCGCCCAGATGATGTTCTTGGGGCCGAACGCCGCGTCGCCGCCGAAGAACACTTTCGGGTTGGTCGATTGCATGGTGACCTTGTCGACCACCGGCATGCCCCACTTGTCGAACTCGATGCCGATATCGCGCTCGATCCACGGGAAAGCATTCTCCTGGCCGATCGCAACCAGCACGTCGTCGCATTCGAAATGCTGGTCGGGCTCGCCGGTCGGGACGAGCTTGCGCCGGCCTTTGGCGTCGAACTCGGCTTTCACTTTCTCGAACGTCATGCCGACGAGCTTGCCGTCCTGGATCCTGAACGACTTCGGCACGAGGTAGTTCAGGATGGGGATTCCCTCGTGCACGGCGTCTTCCTTCTCCCACGGCGAGGCTTTCATTTCCTCGAAGCCGGAGCGCACGATGACTTTCACGTCCTCGCCGCCGAGGCGTTTCGCCGAGCGGCAGCAATCCATGGCAGTGTTGCCGCCGCCGAGCACGATCACTTTCTTGCCGATCTTGCTCACGTGGCCGAACGAGACGCTCGAGAGCCAGTCGATGCCGAGATGGATGTTCTTTGCGCCTTCCTTGCGTCCCGGCGCGTCGATGTCGCGGCCGCGCGGCGCGCCCGAGCCGACGAACACCGCGTCATAGCCTTCGTCGAGCAGGCCTTTCAGGCTCTTGATCTCGGTGTTCGCCTTGAACTCGACGCCGAGGTCCATGATGTAGCCGACTTCCTGGTCGATCACTTCCATCGGCAGGCGGAAGCGCGGGATCTGCGACCAGATCATGCCGCCCGCGCGCGGATCGCGATCGAACACGGTGACCGCGTAGCCTTGCGGCGCGAGATCGCGTGCCACCGTCAGCGAAGAAGGTCCGGCGCCTATGCAGGCAACGCGCTTGCCGTTCTTCACGGCAGCGGGCCTGGGCATCTGCGCTTTGACGTCATCGCCCTTGAAGTCCGCGGCGACGCGCTTTAAGCGGCAGATTGCAACGGGCTCGGCGCGCGATTCTTCGCCCGGCGCCGCGGGCTTGCGCATCTCGACGTTGCCTTCTTCGACGCGTCCGCGCCGGCATGCCGGCTCGCACGGCCGGTCGCAGGTGCGGCCGAGGATGCCGGGGAATACGTTGGACTTCCAGTTGACGAGATAGGCGTCGCTGTAGCGTCCGGCGGCGATCAGCCGGATGTATTCGGGAACGGGAGTGTGGGCCGGGCACGCCCACTGGCAGTCGACGACTTTGTGAAAGTAATTCGGATTCGAGATATCGGTGGGTTCCATCGTTTCTCCGTACGCCGCACGACCCTTGCCGCCCGGCACTGGCAGAAACGAAACCGCGAGCCTTCAAGCGGGGTTGGCGCCTTCAAAAGAGGCGCTAATACTACCCGTTTGTCCTGAGGCTGAGAAGGACGAACTATCAGGGACTAAAGGCCGAAAGCTGCAGTGGCTTCATGGGTAATGCGGCCCCTTTGCGATGGCTGCGAAGCGAGGCCGCAACCTGCGATCGGCTCAACGCCGGCGTGCGAACAGCAACGCGACGATGATCCCGCCAACGACCATCAAAGGCCATGCGTCGCGGATTGCGGCAGGCATTTGCGATAAGCGGGAAGCGGGCGATTCCAAGCGGTCGTGGGGCATCGCCAGCGAAACCGGGTCGCTGCTCGGAAACGAATCTTCGATGGCATCATCGAGCATGCGGTCGAGATGGCGCTCGGCTTTGTCGGTGGTGAGATCGAGAGGGTCAGTCGGCACATGCTCGGCAGCCATAGCGCGCTCCTCTATATGCAGGTTGTTCTTGAAGAATGGTGATAGGGGCAAGCGCCGTGCCGTGCCTGGAATGGCGGTGCGCCGAACAGCACGGTATATCGGCCCTTATTCCGCTCACCGCTCGGGACGGTTCCCGATTAACATACGCGCGGCGAAGATCAGGGGCGCCGGGCACAGGGAAGGAAGACATGGCTTACGAACGCGGGCAGGCGCTCGCGGCGTGCAGGGCCACGCTGCTGTTGGCAATGGTCGTGCTGTTGCCGTGCGCCCACGCGGCCGATGTGGTGAAGATCGGCGGCAGTGGTACCGCGCTCGGTGCGATGCGCCTGCTCGGCGATGCGTACGAGAAGGCGAACCGGGACGCGAATGTCATCGTCGTGGCCAACCTCGGCGGCAGCGGCGGAATTCGTGCCATGCTCGAAGGCGCCATCGACATCGCCGTCAATGCGCGGCCCCTCAAGGCGGCTGAAGCGGAACGCGGCGGCCAGGCGTATTTACTGGGACGCACGCCTTTCGTCTTCGTCGTCGGCGAAGACAGAAGCGAGACGGCGATCACCGAAAGCGAGCTGGTCGAAATCTTCCGTGGCTCGCGCACGCGCTGGGCGGACGGCGTACCTGTACGCCTCTCGCTGCGGCCCGCCGACGATTCCGACAACGACGCGATCGATGCGCTGTCGGCCGCGATGAAGCAGGCGCGGCAGGCCGCACATCAGCGTCCCGGCATGTTCTTCGCCGGCAGCGACCAGGAAAATGCCGACTATCTCGAGAAGATACCGGGCGCATTGGGCGGCATCGGACTGTCGGTCATTCTGTCCGAACGGCGGCGCTTGCGTCCGCTGCGACTGGATGGCGCAGCGCCTACGCCCGCAGCGCTGGCTGCGGGGAAGTATCGGTTCTACAAGCCGCTTTACGCTGTCGTGAAGCAGGGGGCCTCGCCGGCGGCACGGCGCTTCCTCGCTTTCGTCGCGTCGGCGCACGGCACAGAAGCGCTGCGCAGCGTGGGTATCGTGCCTGTGGCGGACGGCGCGGGCGTGCGCTGAGTGCGCCTCGCACGCACACGGGTCTCGCGCACGCTGACGTGGTTCGCCGGCGTGATTGCCGTGCTGGTCGCCTTTGCGGTCCCCGGCACCTACCTCGTCGCGGCGTACAGCGGCCTGTCGGGCACGTTGACCGCGCGCGCCGAAGGGCTCGCGCTAGCGGTCAACCACCTGGTGACTGCATCGCCCGACATGTGGCAATACCAGCATTACCGGCTCGAGGTCCAGCTGCAACGGTACGCCGTTCCATGGTCGACCGACTACGCGCGCATTCTCGACGCCGGCGACCGCGTCATCGTGCATGTCGGCACGTTGCCGCCGGAGCCGATCATCACGCGCTCCGCGCCGCTCTACGAGTCGGGCATGCTGGTCGGCCGTATCGAAGTCATCGACTCGCTGCGCGATCTCGCATGGCAGACGGCCGCGGCAGCGCTCCTCGGCCTCGTGCTCGCGGGCGCGGCCTTCTTCACCCTGCGGTCGCTGCCGTTACGCGCGCTGGACAAGGCGCTCGAAGAGGCGGACACAAGGCGGGTCGCGCTCTTGGAAGCGCAGCGCATCGCGCGCATGGGAAGCTGGGAGTTCGATCCGGCAGGCGCCGGCCTTACAGGATCGGAGCATCTGCTGCAGTTGCTGGGCGTCGCCTCGCCGCAATCCGTGCTGAGAAAAGCGTGGTGGGCGCGCATCCACCGGTCCGACCGCCGGCCGCTGTACGCCGCGATGCGCGTGTGGCTGTCCGGCGCATCGACGCCGCAGGTCGAGTTCCGCATACGCATCCAGCCGGGGAGCGAGCACGCGATGCTGGCGCGCTGCGAAATCACGCGCGATGCGCACGGCGCGGTGCGCCACCTGCGCGGCACGATGCTCGACATCACCGAGCAGAAACGGGCGCAGCAGGAGATCCGCCGGCTCAACCAGGAGCTCGAGGATCGCGTCAAGGAACGGACCAGCGAGCTCACCCACACCGTGCGCGAGCTCGAGGCGTTCAGCTATTCCGTCGCGCACGACCTGCGCGCGCCGATACGCAGCATCAACAACTTTTCCCATCTGCTGTTGCGCAGCGCGGGCACTGCGCTCGACGAGGCCGCGCGGCGCTACACCGATCGCATCATTTCCGCGAGCGGGAGAATGGCAGCGCTGATCGACGGCCTGCTCGAGCTTGCTCGCGTCAACCGCCTCGAGCTGCGCCTGACGACGGTGGACTTGAGCGGCACGGCGCGCAGCATCCTCGAAAGAATGGCGAAGACCGATCCGCTGCGCCGCATGCGATTCGAGATCGATCCGGGGCTCACTGCGACCGCGGATGGTGTGCTGATTCGCGCGGCGCTCGTCCAGCTGCTCGATAACGCGTGGAAATTCACCGCGCACACCGCTGAGCCGCTGATCGAATTCCGCCGCGTCGAGGAGCACGGCCGGGCGACATTCCTGATTCGCGACAACGGCGCGGGCTTCGACATGCGCTATGCGCACAAGCTGTTCGGAACGTTCCAGCGTCTGCACCACACGAATGATTATCCCGGCACCGGCATCGGGCTCGTGATGGTCCAGCGCATCGTCACGCGCCACGGCGGGTCGGTGCGCGTGGTGAGCGAAGTCGGAAAAGGAACGGAAGTCTACTTCACGGTGTGAGGCGTGGGCGGCGCGGCAGCCGGGCGCTCAGCGAGCGCAGCTCGGCTTCCAGCGCCTCGATGCGCTCGAGCAGCGTGAGCGCAAGCGCGAGCCCGCGCGTGTCCACCTCGAAGTCGCGGCGCAGGCGGGTCGCGGTGCGCACCGCGGCGATGCACGCCGCCGGAAACGTGGGCTCCGCGCCGGCCCTGCCGGTGGGCACCAATGCACCGAGGTCGATGAGCTCGCGCACTTCCTCGGCCGTGAGGCCCGAGCACTCGGTGAGCTCGACGATGGTGAGCTCGCCGTGCTCGTCCAGCAACAAAGCCTCGGTGTGCTCGAAGGTCATGTCCTGGTCTCCTGCTGGAAGTGCGCGCGCGGGTCGTACGCCGACTCCCTGGCGAGCTGCTCGTACAGCGCGCGCTCACGCTCGTGCACGACGGTCGGCACCGCGATCTGGACGATCGCGTAGAGATCGCCTTCGCCTTCGCGAGGCTTGGGCAGGCCGCGTTTCGCGAGCCGCAACTGCTGGCCGGCATGCGTGCCCGGCTTGATCTTGAGCCGCACCGGTCCGCCGAGCGTCGGTATCTCCACGGTCGCGCCGAGGACCGCCTCCCACGGCGCAAGCGGCAGGTCGACGTACAAGTCATGGCCGCTCACGCGGTACAGCGGGTGCGGCGCGAGCGTGATGTTGAGATAGAGGTCGCCGTCGCGGCCGCCGCTCACACCCTTGCCGCCCTTGCCGGGCAGGCGCAGCCGCTGACCGTCGGTCGCGCCTTTCGGTATGCGCGCCTTGAATTTGCTCGGCACGCGCCGCAGCCGGCCCTGCGCATCGTACTCCGGGATCTGCAGGTCAAGATCGAGCATCGTGCCGTGGAAGGACTGCTCGAGCGTGATGCGCACGTTGACCTCGAAGTCCTCGCCGGGAAGGGGCATGTCGGGCCGCCGGCCTCCGGCGCGGTGGAACCCGCCGCCGCGCAGGCCCGCGAACAGATCTGCGAGGTCGAGATCGTCGAAAGAAAACTGTCCGCCGCTGAAGTCGTGCTGCCAGTCGGAGGACGGCCGGAAGTCCTGGCCGGGCTGGTACGTGCCCAAGCGGTCGTACGCCGCGCGCTTCTCCGGATCCTTCAGCGTCTCGTAGGCCTCGGCGACTTCCTTGAACTTCTCCTCGGCATCCTTTTCCTTCGAGACGTCGGGATGGTACTTGCGCGCGAGCTTGCGGTACGACTTCTTGATGTCGTCCGCCGCCGCGTCGCGTGCGACGCCCAGTATCGCGTAGTAGTCCTTGTACTTCATCGGCTCCGCCTCGGGCTAGGTACCCGGTCTATATATGAGCCGTGCCGCGATTCTCAAGTTCACCGGCGTCGGCCGGGCTTGCGAGCGCGCAGGCCCGGCACGCGCGCTCAGTTCCTGACCGGGCCCGTATAGCGCAGCACGTACAGCCCCTGTTGCGCGCCGCCCGTCACGTACATGTAGCCGCGGGTGTCGACGAGCACGTCTTCCATGCGCACGTACGGCCCGTACGACTTCAAGAACATCTTCGGCGGCACGCCTGCCATGAAGTAGCCCACCTCGCGCGGCTGGCGCTTGTCGGAGACGTCATACACGCGCACGCCGGCGTTGAACCACGTCATGTAGGCGAGATTGCCCTGCTTCTGCACCTCGGGGAGGTGCTGGAGCTGGTTCTGATTGTGCGGGCCGAAGCGGCCGCCCTTGTCGCAGAAATTGCTGTACGGCAGGCCGGGCGGCGGCACCGGAACGGGGAAGCGCGATACCGCGAACGGCTTCGCCGGATCCGACACGTCGACGACGGTCGCATGATCGAGCGGTCCCTTGCAGAACTCGACCACGGCTTCGGAGTTCACGTAGACCAGCTTGCGCTTCAGGTCCGGCGACACCGTGTGCACGTCGAAGCGGTGATTGGGCTGGAACTTGAGCTTCGACACGAGCCTGGGCTTGGATACGTCGCCGATGTCCAGAACCACCATGCCCGCATCGCCGTACGACAGGTACATGAGATTGCCGTCGACGAAGTTCGGATTGTGCAGGTTGACGTTCGGATTTTTCTGCGGCGTCTCGCCTCCCGCCACGTGCTGCCCGGGCATCCACCAGCGGCCCGCCTCGACCGGTTTTGCCGGATTGCTGATGTCGAGGATGACGTAAATGTCCCCGTCATAGCCCTTCATCTCGGCCGCGAGATGCACGTACGGGCCGCCGGTGTACATGTTGCGATGGGTGCCGCGGCCTTCCGGCTTGTCCGTGAGCCAGCGTCCGAGCTCCTTCGGATTGAGCGGGTCCTTGATATCGATGAGCATGATCCCCGCCTGATAAGGCTTCTTGGGATCCATGCCGGTGCCTTCGCGATTTCCGGGGCGGCCGAGCGAAGCGACGAGTATGCCGTCCGCGGACACGACCTGATTGGTGCTGGTGTTCTCCGGGCCGGGAATGAATTTCACGACCTGCGGATTCTTCGGATCGGTCACGTCGATCACGCTCCAGCCCGGCACAGTGTAGTGGCCGGCGATGAGGTACCAGCGGTTGTTCGCGCTGGTCATCGTGATCTTGAACGCCGGATGGTCGTTCATGAGGGTGTAGCCGAGCAGCTCTACGTTCTCGGCAGACCATCCGGGCGGCGGTGCGTCGGCGCGGGCTGCGCTCGTCACGAATAGGCCCGTCGACAATACGGCTGCAAGCGCGCACCGGCGCAGCAGTGTTCCTGCGGTTTGCTTCGATGCCATGACTCCTCCCTTGGTTGTTACACGCGTCTCCCCGGAGGTGGCGATCCTTGCCGGATCACTTCTTCGGCATGTACAGATCCGTGATCGTGCCTTCGGCCATTTCGGAAGCGAACGCAACGGTCTCCGACAGCGTCGGATGCGGGTGGACCGTGAGCGAAAGGTCGGCTGCGTCTGCGCCCATCTCGAGCGCGAGCACCGCTTCCGCAATCAGCTCGCCGGCGTTCACGCCGACGATGGCCGCGCCGATGATGCGCCGGCTGTCCTTTTCGAAGAGCAGCTTCGTCATGCCGTCGTCGCGCCCCGTGGAGAGGGCGCGGCCGCTGGCGGCCCACGGAAATACCGCCTTGTCGTACGCGATGCCCTGTTTCTGCGCCTGCGCCTCGGTCACGCCCATCCATGCGATTTCCGGATCGGTGTACGCCACCGACGGGATGGTGCGCGCGTCGAACGAGACCTTGTGGCCCGCGATGACTTCAGCGGCGACCTTGCCTTCGTGCGTCGCCTTGTGCGCGAGCATAGGCTCGCCGCAGACGTCGCCGATGGCGTAGATGTGCGGCACGTTGGTGCGCTGCTGCCTGTCCACGCGGATATAGCCGCGGTCGTCCACCGCGATGCCCGCGGCTTCGGCGCCGATGTCGCGCCCGTTCGGGCGGCGCCCCACGGCCATCAGGATCGCGTCGAACGTGTCCGTGGTTGACGTCGCGCCTTCGAACGTCATCTTGAGCCCCGCCTTCTGCGCTTCGACGCGGCTCACCTTGGTCTTGAGCAGAATTTTCTCGTAGCGCTTCTCGATGCGCTTGTGCAGCACTTTCACCACGTCGGGATCGGCGCCGGGGATGAGCGTATCCATCAGCTCGACCACGGTGACCTTGCTGCCCAGCGCGTCGTATACCGTCGCCATCTCGAGGCCGATGATGCCGCCGCCGACGACCAGCAGGCGCTTCGGCACCTGCGGCAATTCGAGCGCGCCGGTGGAATCGATGATGCGCGGATCGTCGTACGGCAGGCCGGGTATTCGTGCGACCGAGGAGCCGGCCGCGACGATGCATGCGTCGAAGCTCACGGTCTTCTCGCCTTGCGGCGTGGCGACTTTCAGCATGTGCGCGCCAGTGAACGCCGCCTTGCCCTGCACGACCTGCACCTTGCGCTGCCTGGCGAGCGCGGAAAGTCCCTTGGTGAGCTTGCCCACCACGCCGGCTTTCCATTCGCGCAGCTTCGCGAGGTCCACTTTCGGCTTGTCGAACACGATGCCGGCGTGCCCGGCGTCCTGCGCTTCGGTCACGACTTTCGCGACGTGCAGCAGCGCCTTCGACGGAATGCACCCGACGTTGAGGCACACGCCGCCGAGCGTCGCGTAGCGCTCGATCAGCACGACTTTCTTGCCGAGGTCGGCTGCGCGGAATGCTGCGGTGTAGCCGCCGGGACCCGCGCCGAGCACCACGACTTCCGCATGGATATCGCCTTGCTGCACCGGAGCGCGTTGAGCGGCGGCTGGTGCTGACGGAGGTGCTGACGGAGCGGGCGCCGGCGCAGCAGGCTTCGCAGCAGCCGGCGGCGCGCTTGGCTTCTCCGCCACGGCAGGCGCCGCGCCGCTGTCGGCGGCATCGAGCGTGAGCAGCACGGTCCCCTGAGACACTTTGTCGCCGCTCTTGATGCGCAGTTCCTTCACCACGCCCGCCGAGGGCGACGGAATGTCTATGGTCGCCTTGTCGGATTCGAGCGTGACGAGCGGACTTTCCCTGTCGACCGTATCGCCCGGCTTGACCAGCACGTCGATGACGGGAATGTTCTTGAAGTCTCCGATGTCGGGGACAGGCACTTCGATGATGCGGCTCATGGCGATCCGTAGTTGTTGCGTGTGATGATCCGTGGATGGCGCTGCGCGGGGCAGTCGCGCGCCGGTCGCGTGCTCACTGCCTGATGTGTCCGTCGCCAAGCACGACGTACTTGAGCGACGTAAGGCCTTCGAGCCCGACCGGCCCGCGCGCATGCAGCTTGTCGGTGGAAATGCCGATCTCGGCGCCCAGGCCGTACTCGTAGCCGTCGGCAAAGCGCGTGGACGCATTCACCATCACCGAGCTCGAATCGACTTCGCGCAGGAAGCGCCGGGCGCGCGTGTAATCTTCCGTCACGATCGCGTCGGTGTGCTGGGAGCCGTATTTGGTGATGTGCTCGATCGCCTCGTCGAGCCCGTCCACCACGCGCACGGCAAGTATCGCGGCGAGGTACTCGGCGTACCAGTCGTCCTCGGCCGCGGGATTCATGCCGGGGACGATCGCACGCGCCGCCTCGTCGCCGCGCAGCTCTATGCCTTTGTCGCGGTAGATCTTCGCGAGCGGCGGCAGGATGCGGTCCGCGATGCTGCGCGCCACCAGCAGCGTCTCCATGGTGTTGCAGGTGCCGAGTCGCTGCGTTTTCGCGTTGTCCGCGATGCGCAGCGCCTTGTCGATGTCGGCGCGGTCGTCGATGTACACGTGGCACACGCCGTCGAGATGCTTGATCATCGGGATGCGCGATTCGCGCATCAGGCGCTCGATCAGGCCCTTGCCGCCGCGCGGCACGATGACGTCGACGTACTGCTGCATGGTGATGAGCTCGCCGACGGCGGAGCGATCGGTCGTCTCGATGACTTGCACGGCGGCTTCCGGCAGCCCGGCCGCGCGCAGCCCTTCGTGTACGCACGCGGCGATCGCCTGGTTCGAATGTATCGCTTCGGAACCGCCGCGCAATATCGCCGCGTTGCCTGACTTCAGGCACAGCCCCGCGGCATCCGCGGTCACGTTCGGGCGCGATTCGTAGATGATGCCGACCACGCCGAGCGGGACGCGCATCTGGCCGACCTGGATGCCGGTCGGCCGGTACTTGAGGCCGATGATCTCGCCCACCGGATCGGGAAGCTTCGCGATCTGGCGCAGGCCGTCGGCCATGGCGTCGACGGTCTTCTGCGTGAGCGTCAGGCGGTCCACCAGCGCGTCTTCGAGCTTGCGATGGCGCGCGTCCGCCAGGTCTTTCGCATTCGCCGCGAGCAGCGCGTGGCAGTTGCGCACCAGCGCATCGGCGATGACTTCCAGCGCATGGTTCTTGGTGCGCGTGTCGGCCTGGGCGAGAGCGCGCGAAGCGGCCCTCGCCTGACTGCCTACGCCGTGCATGTACGTCTGGATGTCCATACGGATTCCTGCGGCCGCCCGCCGCCGCGCGCCGCTAGAACAGGCCTTCGGGGCCGTGCGGCGATGCTGGTGTATGCCCGGCGGCCATTTTAGCCGGTTTTGCCGCGGCCTTGGCTTTCGCACCCCGCGCAAAGCGCAGGGTCAGCTGCAGCAGCTCGTCCCACACGTCGCCTTTGGCGAGCCCCTTGATCATGCGGTCCACCGCCGCCGCGTGCCGCAGCGCGGTGTGGACTTGCGCAAGGTTGAAGCGCTCGATCTGGCGCTGCATGAGCTGCTGATGCGGCATGGGCCACACGCGCGCCTCGCGCAGCGCGACGTTGACCGGTTTGCCGGCCGCCACGCCGCCGAGCACCCGGCCAATGGCGCGAATCTCGTCGGCGACGGTCCACAACACCAGCGGCGCGGCCACGCCTTCGCCTTTCAGGCCGTCGATCATGCGGGCGAGGCGCAGCACGTCGCCTTCGAGCATCGTCTCCTTGAGGTTGAAGACGTCATAGCGCGCGACGTCCACGACCGCTGCGCGCGCCTGCTCGGCGGTCACTGTGCCGGTGGGACACAGGAGCGCGAGCTTCTGCACTTCCTGGTATGCCGCCATGAGATTGCCTTCGACGCGGTCCGCGATGAAGGCGAGCGTTTCCGCGTCGGCATCCTGATTCTGCAGCTTGAGCCGCCCGGCCAGCCATTCGGGCAGCGCCTTGCGCGTCACGGTGCGCGCCTCCACCAGCACGCCTGCCGCATCGAGTGCCTCGAACCAGCTCGACTTCTGCGCGCGCCAGTCGACGCCCGGCAGGTAGATCAGCGTGACGACGTCCGCGGGCAGCGCTGCGCAATAGGCCTGCAGCGCTTCGCTGCCTTCCACGCCGGGCTTGCCGTTCGGGATGCGCAGCTCGAGCAGCTTGCGCGAAGAGAACAGCGACTGCGACTGGCCCGCGAGCGCGAGCTGCGACCACTTGAAGCCGCTGTCGACGGTGAGCAGGTCGCGCTCGCCGTAGCCGCCGGCGCGCGCCTTCGCCCTGATGCGGTCGCTGGCTTCGAGCGCAAGCAGCGTCTCGTCGCCGTAGACGGTGTACAGGGGCTTCAGATCGCGTGCGAGATGCTGCGCCAGCTGTTCGGTGCTTATGCGCATGCCGACGAGGCCGCGCTCACGCGGCCTTCTTCACCACCTGCAGCCGGCGCAGCAGCTGCTGCACGGCATCGGTCTGCATGTCGCGGTAGAGCAGCGCTTCCTCGGATTCCTTCGACAGCGCTTCCTGGTCGTTGAAGGAGAGATCGCGCCTCAGCAGGATCTCGCTCGTCGGCACGAGCTCGCGCTGCGCGTTATCGACGACGCGATAGCGGACGCGGTAGCGCAGCTGAAATTCGCGCACGCGGCCGGTGCCGGACAGCGAGAGAATTTCCTTCTCGCGCTGCTCGAGCACGAGCTGCAGAGTCGCCTGCGCCGCCTTCGCGTCTTCCACGACTTCGGTCGCGCTCGATGCCGCGACCACGCGCTTCAGCTGCGTGGCGAACAGCGAGCTGGTCGGAGCCTGGACATACAGCGAGGAGAACGGCAGGTCCGCCGGGCCGCGCAGATGAAAGCCGCAACCGGACACGAACAGCGCAGCGCTCAGCACGAGCGTTGCGAGCAGCGCAGCAACACGCTTTCTGTATTCACGAGTCACGAGTCACCGATCACGAATCATCGCTTCTAAACTACCACGTTCACCAGCCGGCCGGGAACCACGACCACTTTCCTGATCGCCTGGCCTTCGACGAACTTGCGCACGTTGGCGTTTTCCAGCACCAGCTTCTCGATCGCCTGGCGGTCCGCGTCGCGCGGCACGCGCACCTCGCCGCGCTTCTTGCCGTTCACCTGCACCACGAGCTCGATCTCGTCCTGGACCAGCGCCGCCTCGTCGTGCTCGGGCCAGGGTGCCGCGAGGATGTCCTTGCCGAAACCCAGCTCGCGCCAGAGATGGTGCGCGATGTGCGGCGTGATCGGCGAGAGCACGCGCAGCAGGATGGAATAGCCTTCGCGAACTATAGGCACGAGTGGATCGTCGATATCAAGCAGCCCATCACCGATCTTAATCTTGTGCGCGCTTTCCAGCGCGTTGAGCATTTTCATCGCCGCCGAGGCGACAGTGTTGAACTGATGGCGCGCGATGTCGTAGTTCGCCTGCTTGAGCACGGCGTGGATTTCGCGGCGGACGGGCGCGAGCTGCGCAGGCGGCGTCGCAGGCCGCGCGTCGCCTGCCGACTTGAGCTGCGCCTCGTGCTCGTATGCATATGTCCATACGCGCCGCAGAAAGCGCGATGCGCCTTCGACGCCGCTGTCCGACCACTCCAGCGTCTGCTCGGGCGGCGCGGTGAACATCATGAAGAAGCGCGCGATGTCGGCGCCGTAATCCTCGATCAGCGCCTGCGGATCGACGCCGTTGTTCTTCGACTTCGACATCGTCCCGATGCCGCCGGACTCGACCGGCCGGCCGTCGGCGCGCAGCACGGCGCCGGTGCGGTTGCCCTTGTCGTCGTACTTGAGCTCGACGTCGGCGGGATTGAAATACGCGATGCGGCCGGTGTCGGTCTTGCGGAAGAAAATCTCGTTGAGCACCATGCCCTGCGTGAGCAGGTTCCTGAACGGCTCGTCGATCTTCACCAGGCCCAGATCGCGCATCACCTTGGTCCAGAAACGCGAGTACAGCAGGTGCAGGATGGCGTGCTCGATGCCGCCGATGTACTGATCGACCGGGAGCCAGTAGCTCACCCGATCGTCCACCATGGCCTTGTCCTGGTCCGAGCAGGAAAAGCGCAGGTAGTACCAGGACGAATCGACGAAAGTGTCCATCGTGTCGGTCTCGCGCTTCGCCGCGCCGCCGCACTTCGGGCACGCGCAGTTCACGAAGTCGGGGCGCTTGTTGAGCGGGTTGCCGGTGCCGTCGGGCACGCAGTCTTCCGGCAGCACGACGGGAAGCTGATCGTCCGGCACCGGCACGTCGCCGCACTTCGCGCAATGGATGATCGGGATCGGGCAGCCCCAGTAGCGCTGGCGCGAGATGCCCCAGTCGCGCAGCCGGTAGAGCACCTGCTTCTCGCCGAGCCCTTGGGCTTTGAGATCGGCGGCGATGGCGTCCACGGCTGCGTTGTAATCCAGGCCGTCGTATTTGCCCGAGTGGACGCAGCGACCATGCTCCTTGTCGGCGTACCACTCCTGCCAGGCGTCCGTGCTGAAGGTCTTGCCTTCGACGGCGATAACCTGCGGGATCGGCAGCCCGTACTCCCTGGCGAAGTGAAAGTCGCGCTCGTCATGGGCGGGAACGCCCATCACCGCGCCTTCGCCGTAGCCCATCAGCACGTAATTGCCGACCCAGACTTCGACTTTCGCGCCGGATAACGGGTGAGTGACGAAGATGCCGGTCGGCATGCCTTTCTTTTCCATGGTCGCGATGTCCGCTTCCATGACCGAGCCGCGCTTGCATTCCTCGACGAAGGCCGCGAGCTTCGGATTGTCGCGCGCGGCGCGCGCCGCGAGCGGATGCTCGGCTGCGACGGCGACGAAGGTGACGCCCATGATGGTGTCGGCGCGCGTGGTGAACACCCAGAGCAGGCCTTTCTCGACGTCGCCTTTTCCCTCACCCTCGGTCCCTCTCCCAGAGGGAGAGGGAAGCGTCGTGCCGCTTGACGCGGGAAGCTCGTACGGAAAGGCGAAGCGAACCCCGTAGCTCTTGCCTATCCAGTTCGCCTGCATCGTCTTCACGCGCTCGGGCCAGCCGGGCAGCGTGTCGAGCGCCGCGAGCAATTCGTCGGCATAGCGCGTGATCGCCATGTAGTACATCGGGATCTCGCGCTTTTCCACCAGCGCGCCGGTGCGCCAGCCGCGGCCGTCGATGACCTGCTCGTTCGCGAGCACCGTCTGGTCTACCGGGTCCCAGTTCACCGTGCCGGTTTTCTGATAGACGAGCCCTTTCTCCAGCATGCGCAGGAACAGCCACTGGTTCCAGCGGTAGTACTCGGGCTTGCAGGTGGCGAGCTCGCGGCTCCAGTCGATGGCGAAGCCCAGCGACTTGAGCTGCTTTTTCATGTACGCGATGTTGTCGTAGGTCCACTTCGCGGGCGGCACGCCGTTCGCCATCGCGGCGTTTTCCGCCGGCAGGCCGAACGCGTCCCAGCCCATGGGCTGCATGACGTTGTAGCCCTTCATGCGGTGGTAGCGGGTGAGGACGTCGCCGATGGTATAGTTGCGCACGTGCCCCATGTGCAGCTTGCCCGAAGGGTACGGGAACATCGACAGGCAATAATACTTCGGCCGGTCCTGGGCCTCCGTGGCACGGAAAGCGTCCTGCTCTTCCCAGTACGCCTGCGCCTCGCGTTCGATGACCGTCGGATTGTATTTCTGCTGCATGGGGGAGAAGACAGCGCGGAAAAACCGCGATTATAACCGCACGCCCGCTGCACCGCAGCGCGGCTGCGTCGTCCGGGAATACGGTCTTGCGCCTGCCGCTTGCCGCATTGTGTCTTGCGCTGCTGACCGCGCCCGCGGCGGCCGGAGAGCCGCTGCTGACCGTCGAAGCGCTGGTGAGTCCCGCGTGGCTGGAACGCGACGGCGTACGCGAGCCGCTCGCCGTGGGCGACGCGCTCGGAGAGGGCGCGCGCATCGTCACCGGGCCGCGCAGCCGTGCGCGCTTGCGCATGGGCGAGGGCAGCGCAGTCAAGCTCGGCGAGCAGGCCCACTTTACCGTCGAGCAATTGAAGAGCGAGCCGCGCGGCGAGTCGTCGTCGTGGCAGGGCGTGCTCGATATCGCTCGCGGCGCCTTCCGTTATACGGGCGCTCGCCTGGCCGAGGCGCCCGGGCGCGACCTAAAGTTTCGCGTGAATTCACTCGTCGCCGGCATACGCGGGACGGACGTCTGGGGGAAATCGGATGACGCGAAGGATTTCGTTGTCCTCATCGAAGGCCGTGTGACCGTCGTTCGCGCCGGGGAGGAAATCGCGCTCGACAAGCCGCGATCCGTGCTCGCCGCGCCGCGCGACGGAACGCCGCCGCCGGTAGGCCGCATTACCGCCAGGCAGCTTGCTGCGCTCGCGGCCGAGACGGAGATTCTCGCCGGTGCGGGCGGCGCATGGAGCGGCGGACGCTATCGCGTGGTCGTGATCACCACCGTGGACGAGACGTACGCGAGGGGCTTGCACGAGCGGTTGCGCGCCGGCGGTTATCCGGCCGAGCTGCGCACGGTGGAGCAGGAAGGCTCGCCCGTCTATCAGGTGTACCTCGCCGACCTCGGCGGCGAGCGCGAGGCGCGCACCGTCGCGCAGCGGTTGCGCGCGCTGGGCTACGCCGGAGCGCGGCCGGCACGGTGAAGTTCGCGTAATTCCCGCGGGTACGCTCGCGTATAATTCCGGCCACCGCCACCATGCCGCGGGCACATGCCCGCAGTCCCTGCCTCGCCGATGACGCCCAGCTTTCTCGAAGGTCTCAACGAACAGCAGCTCGAAGCCGTCACCCTGCCGCACCAGTCCGCGCTGATACTCGCGGGCGCCGGCAGCGGCAAGACGCGCGTGCTCACCACGCGCATTGCATGGCTGATACAGACCGGCCAGGTGAGCCCGCACGGCCTGCTCGCCGTCACCTTCACCAACAAGGCGGCGAAGGAAATGCTCACGCGCATCAGCGCCATGCTGCCGATCAACACGCGCGGCATGTGGGTCGGCACTTTCCACGGCCTGTGCAACCGGCTGCTGCGCACGCATTACCGCGAGGCGAACCTGCCGCAACTGTTCCAGATCCTCGACACGCAGGACCAGCTCGCGCTGATCAAGCGGCTGATGAAGTCCATGAACATCGACGAGGAGCGTTATCCGCCGCGGCAGGCGCAGTGGTTCATCGCCCAGCAGAAAGAAGAAGGCCGGCGCGCCGACAAGGTCGAGCCGTACGACGATTTCTCGGAGCGCATGGTGGCGTTCTACGCCGCGTACGACGCGCAGTGCCAGCGCGAAGGCGCCGTCGATTTCGCCGAGCTGCTGCTGCGCTCGTACGAGCTCCTGATCCGCAACGATCCGCTGCGCGAGCATTACCGCGCGCGTTTCCGCCACATCCTGGTGGACGAGTTCCAGGACACCAACCGCCTCCAATACCGCTGGCTGCAGGCGCTCGCGGGCCCCGAGGCGTCTCTCTTCGCCGTCGGCGACGACGACCAGTCGATCTACGCCTTCCGCGGCGCGTCGAGCGCGAACATGCACGACCTGCAGCGCGATTTCCACGTCGAGAAAGTGATCAAGCTGGAGCAGAACTACCGCTCGCACGGCCACATCCTCGACGCGGCCAACGCGCTGATCCAGCACAACCGCAAGCGCCTCGGAAAGAACCTCTGGACCGCCGAAGGCAAGGGCGAGCCGCTGCGCGTGTACGAAGCGGCGAGCGACATCGAGGAGGCAGGCTTCGTCGTCGATGAAGTGAAGCTGCTGCGCGCCGAAGGTGTCGCGCTCGACCAGGTCGCCGTGCTGTACCGCTCCAACGCGCAGTCGCGGGTGCTGGAGCACGCGCTGTTCAACGCCGCGCTGCCGTATCGCGTGTACGGCGGCTTGCGCTTCTTCGAACGCCAGGAGATCAAGCACGCGCTCGCGTACCTGCGGCTCGTGTCGAGCCAGGATGACGACGGCGCGTTTCTGCGCGTGGTGAATTTTCCGACGCGCGGCATAGGCGCGCGCAGCCTCGAGCAGGTGCAGGAGGTCGCGCGGACCCGCGGGATTTCACTGTGGGCGGCGGCGTGCGCGAACACGCTGTCGGGCAAGGCCGCTGCCAGCATCGCGACTTTCGTGCAGCTCATAGAGTCGATGCGCGAAGCGACGCGCGGCCTTCCGCTTCCCGAAGTGATCGAGCACGTGGTCGAGCACAGCGGCCTGCAGCAGCATTACAGGAACGAGAAGGAGGGCGCCGACCGCCTCGAGAACCTGGCGGAGCTGGTGAACGCCGCCGCGGCCTTCGTCGCCGAGCGCGACTCGCAGCCGCCGGTCGAAGGGCAGGCGGAGGAGCAGGACGAGCTGACGGCGTTTCTCGCGCACGCGGCGCTGGAAGCGGGCGACAACCAGGCGCAGGCCGGCACCGAAGCGCTGCAGTTGATGACCGTGCACGCGGCGAAAGGGCTGGAGTTCCACAGTGTCTTCATCAGCGGGCTGGAGGAAGGCCTCTTCCCGCACGAGAACAGCCTCACCGAAGCCGACGGCATGGAAGAGGAGCGCCGCCTCATGTACGTGGCGCTCACGCGCGCGCGCCGGCGCCTCTACCTCACGCTCGCGCAAAGCCGCATGCTGCACGGCCAGACGCGCTTTCACATCGCCTCGCGCTTTTTCCAGGAGATACCGGACAACCTGCTACGCCGCATCAACCGCGTGCGAGCCCAGCAGCGCGCCGTGCCGTATTACACCGGGTACGGGCAGTCCGCGCCGGTCGCCGAAGCGTCCGCGCCGCTCGCGCTCATGGCAGAAACCACGCCGTGGCGCATCGGCCAGAGCGTGACGCATCCGAAGTTCGGCTCCGGGGTGATCGTCAATGCGGAAGGCCGCGGCGCGGAAGCGCGCGTGCAGGTGAATTTTCGCGGGGCGGGGCTGAAGTGGCTGCTGCTGGAATACGCTAACCTCGCGCCTGCGTAGCGCGAGGTTCGGCATTCGAGCGTGAGGAGTAAGGCGTGAGGGGTAAAAGCAAGGCGGCCGTCGGCCGCTGCATCTCCTCACTCCTCACTCCTCACTCCTTACTCCTTACGTTTTCGAGATCGGACTCGATCTCGAAAACGTCCTTGTAGCTCGCGTAGATCGAGCACAGCACCACCGGCAGCACGATCAGCAGCCCGAGCAGCAGCGGGATGGACGCGAGGAACCACAACACCAGGATCACGAAGCCGTACACCGTGAACGGCAGCAGGTTGCGCCAGCACGCGTGGAACGAGAGCTTCATCGCCGGCACTGCCGCCATGCCGTGAAACGCGACGAGCAGCGGCGCAAACCACACCGCCATGAGCAGCGGAATGTACACCGCGAAAGCGACGATCAGCGCGAGCGCGAGGCTGCGCACTGCCGTCATGACCGCCGCCATGTCGGCGTGCTTGCCCGACAGCGCGGCGGGCAGCATTCCGCCCCCGGCCGTCACGAAAATCAGCCCGAGGATGAGGATCATGCCGACGAGATAGACGCCGCCGACGGTCACCAGCGGCGCGGCGTGATTGCGAAAGCCGGCGAAGACGTGCGCGAGCTCGAGCTCGCGTCCTTCTTCGAGATCGCGGCAGCCGATCATGAAGCCGGCGAAGAAGATGGGCGAGAGCAGGTTGAAGAGCAGCGGGCCGACGAGCTTGATGGCGAACAGCATCATCCAGATCAGCGCGAGCACCAGCGTCAGCGTGATCCACATGAAAGGCGCCTTGCGGAACAGGCCGAACCCTTCGACGATCCACTGCCAACCCCTGCCCGATTCCACCGAGCGTATGCGCATACCGCGGCCGTCCCCCCCTTTAGGTGATCGCGCTGGCGCAGTCATTGTGGCTCACTCGCGGTTCCGCGGCAATTGATGCGCGTGGGCGATGTGCCAGCGAAGAATCTCGCGGAAGTGCGCCGGGTCCTTGGCATGCGTGAGCTCTCCCGGCCGCGGCAGGTGCAGGTCGTACAGCCGCGACACCCAGAAGCGCAGCGCCGCGGCGCGCAGCATGCCGTGCCACGCGGCGCGCTCCGCCGCCGTGAAGGGCCGGATGCCCGCATACGCATGCACCAGGGCTGCCGCCCTGCGCTCGTCGAGCGCTCCGCCGCCGGCGTGGCACCAGTCGTTCACCGTGATGGCGAGGTCGTACACCCATTCGCCGGTGCATGCGAAATAGAAGTCGATGACGCCCGTGAGGCGGCCGTGATCGAACAGCACGTTGTCGCGAAACAGGTCCGCATGTATCGCGCCCTGCGGCAGGCCCGCAGGCCAGGCGCTGGCCTGGCAGGCCACCTCGGTCTCCAGCAGGCGCGCTTCGCTCTCGTCGAGAAAGGGCAGCACCTGCGGCATCGCGCCGGCCCACCACGAGCGCCCGCGCGGATTGTCCATGCGGCCGGCATAGGTGGCGCCGGCGATGTGGATGTGCGCGAGCAGCTCGCCGACCTGCCGGCAATGCGCCTCGTCGGGCGCCTCGATGTCGCGCCCCTTGAGCAGCGTGACGAGGCTCGCCGGCTTGCCGTTCAGCTCGCCGAGGTAGCGGCCACTGCGGTCGGCGAGCGGATGCGGGCACGGGATGCCGGCATCCGCGAGATGCGCCATGAGATCGAGGTAGAACGGCAGCTCGTGAGGCTTGAGCTTCTCGAACAGCGTCAGCACGTAGCGGCCGGCGGTCGTGGTGACGAAGTAGTTGGTGTTTTCTATGCCGGCCGCAACGCCCTTCAGGTCGGTGAGCGTGCCGAGCGCGTAGCCCCGCAGCCATGCGGACAGCTCGTCAGGTGTGACGGTCGTGAATACGGACATGCGGTTGTTCGCCGGCGGCGTTCCTCGTTCGCGCACCGGTCAGGACGGCGCGACAGTCAGCTCGTTGCGTGCAGCTCCGGTGCGTCAGAACTGGTGTATCACCCACATCGGCGGCCGCGTGCCGGTGTCGAAATTGTCGTGGCGCATGAACGTGCCGTCGCCGCGGTCGTCGATCAGGTAGTACGGGCGTCCGCCGCCGGCCGGCGTGACCTTCACCATGTACAGCCGGCCGCCGATGCGGAATTCCTCGACGGTCTCGGTGCCGCGGCGCTGGATCGTGACTTGCGGCTCGAGCGAAGGATCGAGCTCGAGGCCGGGCGGTGGCGGCGGCGGCTCCGGTATCGGCTGCAGGTTCGCCGGCGGCTTGTTCTGCGCCGCGACCGGCATGGCGATGCAGAGAAGGAGTAGAGCGGCGAGCTTGCGCATGATGTCGGGTTCCCTAGTGGCCGCTATTATCGACTACTCGCAATGGTTTTGAAAGCCGAGGCATCAGAGGTTCAGCAGTATCTCGCGCTCGAGCGCGGACGGCTCGAAGCCGCGCTTCTCGTAATAGTCGAAGATCGCATCGACCACGCCCTGCGGCTCGTTGATCACCTTGATGAGGTCCATGTCCTCCGGCGAGATCATGCCCTCGGTGACGAGCGTGTTGCGGAACCAGTCGAGCATGCCGCGCCAGAACGGCTCGTGCACGAGGATGATGGGCATCTTGCGCGTCTTGCCGGTCTGCACCAGCGTGAGCGCCTCGGTCACCTCGTCCAGCGTGCCGAAGCCGCCCGGCATGACCACGTAAGCCGTCGCGAATTTCACGAACATCACCTTGCGCGCGAAGAAGTGCTGGAAGGTGTGGCTCACGTCCTGGTAGAGATTCGCGGACTGCTCGTGCGGCAGCCTGATGTTGAGGCCCACGCTCGGCGAGCGCCCGACGAACGCGCCCTTGTTCGCCGCTTCCATGACGCCGGGGCCGCCGCCCGAGATGACGCTGAATCCGGAGTCCGACAGCAGGCGGGCGATCTTCTCGGTAAGGGCATAGAGCGGGTGGTCGGGCGCAGTGCGGGCGCTGCCGAAGATGCTCACGGCGGGACGTATCGCGTTGAGCGTCTCGGTCGCCTGCACGAATTCTGCCATAATGCCGAACACCCGCCACGACTCGCGCGCCGACCAGGTCTTCTCCGCCAGTTCGGGCGAGAGCGGAAGCGGGAATTTCTCGTTCAAATCCATGATTCGTTCCTTCAGTGAGGCGGGAGGCGGGAGGCGGGAGGCGTTGCGCCGTTCCGGCCGGACCGGCTTTTGGCACTGCAGGCTGCCCGCCTCAGTTCAATGAAAACACTCTTACTCGTCGACGGGTCTTCGTACCTCTATCGAGCGTTCCACGCGCTGCCGGACTTGCGCAACCGGCAGGGGGAGCCGACGGGCGCGATTTACGGCGTGCTCAACATGCTGCGCAAGCTGCATAAGGACGTGCGCGCCGATTATAGCGCCTGCGTCTTCGATGCGAAGGGCAGGACTTTTCGCGACGACCTGTACGATCAGTACAAGGCCAATCGCCCGCCGATGCCCGACGACCTGTCGCAGCAGACGCAGCCGCTGTGCGAGGCCATCGCAGCGATGGGCTGGCCGCTGCTCACGGTGGACGGCGTGGAAGCGGACGACGTCATCGGCACGCTCTCGCGCGAGGCCGAGCGCAACGGGATGCGCGTCGTGATCTCCACCGGCGACAAGGACATGGCGCAACTCGTGAGCGATGCCGTCACGCTGGTCAACACGATGTCGAACGAGACGCTCGATGTCGAAGGCGTGCGCAGGAAATTCGGCGTGCCGCCGGAGCGCATCATCGATTACTTCGCCCTGGTCGGCGACAGCATCGACAATGTCCCCGGCGTGGACAAGGTCGGCCCGAAGACCGCGGCGAAGTGGATCACCCAGTTCGGATCGCTCGACGAGGTGATCGCGCATGCCGCCGACATCGGCGGCGTGGTCGGCGAGAACCTGCGCCGCGTGGCGGACTGGCTGCCGCGCGGGCGCGAGCTCCTGACCATCAAGTGCGACGTGCCGCTCGAAGTGGGCGTTGCCGATCTCGCGCCGCGGCCGGAGGACCGGGACAAGCTCGAGACGCTGTTCAGCCGCTTCGAGTTCAAGACCTGGTTGCGCGAGCTGCAAGGCGACGCGAGCGCTGCACAACCGGCGAGCGCGCCTGCGGCGGAAGAAGGCCGCGCGCTCGAGCGCACGAACGACTGCGACTACGAGTGCGTGCTCACCGAAGAGCAGTTGAACGCCTGGGCGCTCCGGCTCGAAGGCGCGGAGCTCACTGCCTTCGATACCGAAACGACGAGCATCGATCCATTCAAGGCGCAGCTCGTCGGGCTGTCGTTTTCCGTCGAGAGCCGTTGCGCGGCGTACGTGCCGGTGGCGCACCGCTATACCGGCGCGCCCGAGCAGCTCACGCTCGGCAAGGTGCTCGCGCGGCTGCAGCCCTGGCTGGAGGATCCGCAGCACGCGAAAGTCGGCCAGAACATCAAGTACGACATGCACGTGCTCGCGAATCACGGGGTGAAGCTCGCCGGGGTCCAGCACGATACGCTGCTGCAGTCCTACGTGCTCGAAAGCCACAAGTCGCACGACATGGACAACCTCGCGGAGCGCCATCTCAACCTGCGCACCATCACTTACGACGAGGTGACCGGCAAGGGCGCGAACCGCATCCCGTTCGAGCAGGTGGCGGTGGAGCGCGCGACCGAGTACGCGGCGGAGGATGCCGACGTGACGCTGCGGCTGCACCAGGCGCTGTTCCCGCAGGTCGATCGCGACGAGAAGTCGTGCCGCGTGTACCGCGAAATCGAGATGCCCGTGATGCACGTGCTCCAGCGCATGGAGCGCAACGGCGTGCTGCTCGACCTCGATCTGCTCGCCAACCTGTCGCGCGATTTCGGCGCGAAGATGGTGTCTCTCGAGGCTCGCGCGCACGAGCAGGCCGGGCAGCCGTTCAATCTGAACTCGCCGAAGCAGATCCAGGACATCCTGTTCGACAAGCAGAAGCTGCCGGTGCTGAAGAAGACGCCGTCGGGCACGCCGTCGACCGACGAGGACGTGCTCGCGCAGCTCGCGCTGGATCATCCGCTGCCCAAGCTCATCCTGGAGTATCGCGGGCTTGCGAAGCTCAAGTCCACGTACACCGACAAGCTGGGCGAGATGATCAACCGGCAGACCGGACGCGTGCACACCTGTTACGGCCAGGCCGTCGCCGTCACGGGGCGGCTGTCGAGCAGCGATCCCAACCTGCAGAACATCCCGATACGCACCGCCGAGGGCCGCCGCATACGCGAGGCTTTCATCGCGGACCAGGGCTGCCGCATCGTCTCCGCCGACTATTCGCAGATCGAGCTGCGCATCATGGCGCACATCTCGCAGGACGCGAGCCTGCTGCGCGCTTTCGAGCTGGGCGAGGACATCCACCGCGCGACCGCGGCCGAAGTGTTCGGCCTGGAGCTGCCTGCCGTGAGCGGCGAGCAGCGCCGCTATGCCAAGGCGATCAATTTCGGGCTGATTTACGGCATGTCGGCATTCGGGCTCGCGCGCCAGCTCGACATCGAGCGCTCGGCGGCGCAGCAGTACATGGACCGCTATTTCGCGCGCTATCCCGGCGTGGCGCAGTATATGCAGCGCACGCGTGAGACCGCGCGCGAGCAGGGTTACGTGGAGACGGTGTTTGGGCGTAAGCTCTTCCTGCCCGAGATACGCAGCAGCAGCCCGGCGCGGCGCCAGGGCGCGGAACGGGCGGCGATCAACGCGCCGATGCAGGGAACCGCCGCCGATCTCATCAAGATGGCGATGATCAAGGTGGACGAGTGGCTCGCCGCAGAGCGCCTGGAATCGCGGCTCATCATGCAGGTGCACGACGAGCTGGTGCTGGAGGTGCCGGATGCCGAGCTCGAGACCGTGCGCGCGGCGCTGCCGCAGCTCATGGGCGGCGTCGGTGAGCTGTCGGTGCCGTTGCTGGTGGAAGTGGGGTGTGGGCAGAATTGGGATGAAGCGCATTGAGGCGTTGCGCTTAAAGCACTGGGACGAGGCGCATTGAAGCGTTGCGCTGAAAGTATTGGGAAACAGCGCATTGAAACTTTGCGCTGAAAGCAGGATCAGCCGCAGCGCGCCAGAATGAGGAGGAGGCACAACGATGCCAGTACTTGCCGCCAAGAGAGGCTTGACCATATTCGTCTGCGCGCTGGTTGCGGTCGGGGCGTACTTTGCCGTGCGCGGCACTACGCGTCCGGCGCCCGACGTGACCTTCGTGTCGCTGGAAGGCGAGAAAATATCGACGACCGCTTTGCGCGGCAAAGTCGCCATCGTCAACTTCTGGGCGACCGACTGCGTGCCATGCCGCAAGGAGATGCCTCAGCTCGCGCAAACGTATGCGCGTTATCGCTCGCAAGGGCTCGAAGTCATTGCGGTGGCCATGCGCCACGATCCGCCCAACTACGTCATGAGCTATGCCGAGCGCAATCGCCTGCCGTTCAAGGTGGCTCTCGATCCCATGGGCGAGCTGGCCCGCGCCTTCGGCGATATCCAGACCACGCCGACGCTCGTCGTCATCGACAAGCGCGGCCGGATACTGGAGCAGGTGCAGGGCGAGCCGGACTTCGACGCCTTGCGCCGCCTGCTCGAGCGCAAGCTAGCCGAGACCGCCTGACCCCATCGCGTTGCGGCGGCACCAGCGGTGCCGCCATCGTGGCGGTGCATGCCGCCTCTAAGCCACTGGTTCTGCCCGGCCCCGGTACATGAAGCTCATCAGCCGTGGTCCTTTGGCATATTCCTTGTCAAGCTCGACAATGCGGAAACCCGAAGACCGGATGAGTTGATCTATTTCCCGGTTGATATTGCATCCGCCGCTCATTCTGCTCCATGCGCCATTCAGCCTGTTCTGCCAGCGCTGCACGCGCGGGTCGGGCGCAAGGCCGTGTTCGACGAAAAGCAGCCTGCCTTGCGGCTTCAGCACGCGGCGCATCTCCGTCAACGCTGTCGCAGGGTGCGGTATGGAACAGAGCGTCCACGTCATTACGATCGTGTCGATACAATGATCGTTCAACGGGATTGCTTCCCCGGCATGCGACAGGAAAGTAACCGGAACGGAAACGTCGCGCGCTTTCTTCTTCGCCATCGCGATCAATTCCTCGGCTGGATCGAGGCCGTAGACCTTCTCCACGCTCTCGTCGTAGAAGGGCAGGTTAAGGCCGGAACCGATGCCGATTTCGAGCACTTGCCCGGTGGCCCTCGGGACGATGATCGAGCGATAGCGTGTCGCCTCGCGATTGCGCATCGCGATGTCGACCAGCCACGGAAAAATCCACTTGTCGTAGAGGCTCATGCGCAACCGTAACCCGGTTTGCAGCGTCTAAAAAACCAGCACCTTCTCCGCCCACTGCGTCGAAGCGGTGAGTTCGGCAAGGGTGCTGCGCTGTGCGCCCTCGACGAGAATTTGATGAGCAGCGAGAGCGCGATCTCGATCGGATGGAATCGCGCGAGCACAAGCAACAGCTACTCACCGGGACGTCTACTTTCGAAACGCAGACGGCACGCGCTACGCGGTGAGATCCCGCTTCTTTTCCTCGAACTCCATTTTGTCGATTTCACCGCGCGCATAGCGCTCTCTTAACAACTCCATGGCTGTTTTGCCTGGCGGGGTAGACGCCGGGGCGCCTCCAGCCACGAGCCAACGCACGAGCGCGACGATACCAACGATCACGACGATCCAGAACAGTGCCATGCCAATCATGCCGAAACCCATGCCCCAGCCCCATCCATATCCCATGTGGCCTTACAAAATGCCGTCCACTGCGCTTACGCGACGCCCGCGCCGTGCGCCTGCCGGTCGGCGTGGTAGCTCGAGCGCACGAGCGGACCGCAGGCCGCGTGCACGAAGCCGAGCTCTTCCGCTGTTTTCGCATAGTGCTCGAAGATCGCCGGCTCGACATAGCGCAGCACCGGAAGATGATGCGCCGACGGTTGCAGATATTGGCCTATCGTCAGCATGTCGACGTCGTGCGCGCGCAGGTCGCGCATGACTTCGATGATCTCGTCGTCCGTTTCTCCCAGGCCCACCATCAGCCCCGACTTCGTGGTCACCTCGGGGAAGCGAGCCTTGAAGTCCTTCAGCAGCCTGAGCGAGTGCGCGTAGTCCGAGCCCGGGCGCGCCTGCTTGTACAGCCGCGGGACGGTCTCGAGATTGTGATTCATCACGTCCGGCGGGCACTCGGACAGGATGTCGAGCGCGATATCGAGCCGTCCGCGGAAATCCGGCACCAGCACTTCGATACGCGTCGCCGGCGAGCGGCTGCGCACCGCGCGTATGCATTCCTTGAAATGCGCCGCGCCGCCGTCGCGCAGGTCGTCGCGGTCCACGCTGGTGATCACGACATAGCGCAGCTTCAGCGCGGCGATCGTGTCGGCGAGGTGCGCCGGCTCGTTGGCGTCCGGCGGCTTCGGCCGCCCGTGGGCGACGTCGCAGAACGGGCAGCGGCGCGTGCACAGGTCGCCGAGGATCATGAACGTCGCCGTGCCCTTGCCGAAGCATTCGCCGATGTTGGGGCACGTCGCTTCCTCGCATACCGTGTGCAGGCGCTGGCTGCGCAGGATGCGCTTCACTTCCTGGAAGCGCTCGCCGTCGCCCAGGCGCACGCGTATCCATTCCGGTTTTTTGAGGCGCTCGGCGGGCACGACCTTGATCGGGATGCGCGCGGTTTTCGACGCGCCCTTCTGCTTGTCCCCGGGCGCACTATCGCGCTTGTCGGCGGGGGTCGTCATGCCAGCAGCCGCAGCAGGTGTGCGGCGAGCTTGTCCGATGCCTGTTCCACCGTGTCGGTGATGCCGAAGTCGCGCAGCTGCGTGACTTCGAGCCCCTGATAGCCGCAGGGGTTGATGGCGTGGAAAGGGGACAGGTCCATGTCGATGTTTAAAGCAAGGCCGTGATAGCAGCAGCCGTGCTTGATGCGCAGTCCGAGCGCGGCGATCTTCGCCGCGCCGACATAGACGCCGGGAGCTGTTTCGTCGCCGCGCGCCACTATGCCGTACTCCGCGAGCAAGTCTATCACGGCCTGTTCCATGCGCCTAACCAGCGGCCGCACGGAAAGACCACGCCGGCGCATGTCGAGCAGCAGGTATACAACGATCTGCCCGGGCCCGTGATACGTGATCTGACCGCCGCGGTCTATGCGCACGACCGGGATGCCGTTGTCGACGCGCGGCAGATGTTCGGGCTTGCCCGCAATGCCGAGCGTGTACACCGGCGGATGCTCGAGCAGCCACAGCTCGTCGGGCGTTCCGGCCGTGCGCGCTGCCGTGAACGCCTGCATGTCGTGCCACGTCGGCTCGTAGTCCACGAGACCGAGCGTGCGCACGACGACGGGCGCGTGCAGGGAAGGTTGGGCGGAATTCATGTCGGCTTCGGCGACATTGTAAGATGATAGCAGTTCGATATCCGAAGGCAGAACATGTCACCCAGGTTATTCGCAGCCCCGGCCATGCTCGTGTCGGTCGCGCTGGCCGCTTCCTCACCAGCGGCAGAGACCACCGCCAGCTACGGGCAGCAGCTCGCGCAGGTCTACGGGACGTACCAGTCCGTTCTCGCTAATAAGGAGGCGTGTGGCGATGGTGTTCCGAATACGCGTGGCGCAATCGACACGAGCTACAAAACCTGGCACGCCCGCAATGTGAGGACGATTGCCGAGCTCGATGAGCGGTTGACGCGGATGATGCGCGGAGCCTCGAAGGACGACAAGGAATACGCGCGCAACATCGGCAAGTACGAGGGCGCGATGCTGCAGCAGCGCAACGAGGCCAAGCAGGCGCTGCTCGGCCGGCCGCGCGAAGAGCTGGAGGCCCTCTGCAAGGCGTTGCCCGATCTTCTCGCGAGCAAGGAGAGCGACCTGGAAATGCTTTATGCCGACGAGCTCAAGAGCATACGCAGCCGGCGCTGATCCCGCGGCGGGCGGCCCGGACGTCGCTGCCGTCACGGCCATATGGGTGCAGGCGCTCGCGTGGTCCGGCTGGCATCCGTACGATCGCCTGACGTGGCTGGCTCCTGCGCCGCATGCACGACGGTCAGATCGCGCAGCTCGGCCCGCGGGCTTGTGTAGAATAGCGCGATACCACAAACATACGGAGGCACGCGACATGGGCAAAGGCGACGGCCGCAGCAAGCGCGGCAAGATCTTCAAGGGTTCTTACGGCAAGACGCGTCCGCACAACCCGAACGCGAAGAAGAAACCCCAGAAAACGCCGGTGGGCCGCGGCGGCCGCTGAGCGCGGCTACAGCACCATCACCACCATCGGGTGGTCGCACAGCTCGCGGTACAACGCGTCGAGCTGCTCACGCGAACTCGCCCGGATCACGCAAGTCACGCTGATGTATTTCCCGCCGCGGCTCGGCTTCATGTCCGCCGTGGCGGGATCGAAATCGGGCGCGTGACGGCGGACCACATCGAGCACGGCCTGCGCGTAACCCGGCTGAGAGTGTCCCAGCACTTTCAGCGGGAAGTCGCAGGGAAATACGAGCAGCGTTTCTTCCGCCATCAGCCGCGGGGCAGTTCCGCCGTCAGGCGGCCTGCCTCATCACCGAGCGCTTGAATTCCTGGTAGAGCGCGTGCACGCGCTTGAACACCTGGCCGGGCTGCCCTGTGCCGACCGGCTTGCCGTCGAGCTGCGTGACGGCCAGCACTTCCTTGGTCGACGAGGTGACCCAGATCTCGTCGGCTTTGCGCACTTCCTTCTCGCTCACTTCGCGCACGCTGCACGGCACGTCGTTCCCCGCGATGAGCTCCAGCACCACGTCGTACGTGATCCCGGGCAGCACGAGGTGATTCTTGGGCGGCGCGAGCACCGTGCCTTTGCTGACGACGAACACGTTGCTCGCCGACGCCTCGGTGAGATAGCCGTCCCTGAACAATATCGTCTCCACTGCGCCGGCATCGACGGCTTCCTGCCGCAGCAGGCAGTTGCCGAGCAGCGATACGGATTTCACGTCGCATTTGAGCCAGCGGAAATCGTTCGCCGTGATGGCCGGCACGCCTTTCTGAACCAGCTCGGCGGCGGGCGTCACCAGCGGACCGGTCATCATGAAAACGGTCTGCTTCGCCGCCTGCGGGAAGGCATGATCGCGGCGCGCGACGCCGCGCGTCACCTGCAGGTACACGGACTGATCCTCGCCCGCGTTCTTCGCGATGATCTCGCCGATGAGGCGCGTCCATTCAGCATCGCCGAGCGGGTTCGCAAGCCGGATGCCGTCGAGGCTGTTCTGCAGCCGGCGCAGGTGCTCGCGCAGCCGGAACGGCCGCCGCGAATACACCGGTATCACTTCGTACACGCCGTCGCCGAAGATGAATCCGCGATCCAGCACCGGTATGCGCGCGTCTTCCAGCGGCATGAACTCGCCGTTCAGGTAAATGATGTCACTCATGTCGTCCCCAACGTTATTTGAACAACAGGCGGATGGTATCCCAGCCGCGTCCGAAAATGCCCGCAAGATCGGCGTCCTCCAGGGCGACGACGGGCGTCTCCCGGAATGGCTTTCCATCGAGCTCGAGCTTCAACTTGCCCACCGGCTGCCCGGCCTTGAAAGGCGCGAGCAGCGGCTGCTGGCTTTCGACGCTCGCCTTGAGCTTCTCCGTCTGGCCCTTGGGCACGCTCACATAGTAATCGTACGGGAAGCCCGCTTTCAGCGTGTTGATGCTGCCCTTCCAGACGCGGAAATTCGCCACCGGCTGGTTTGCCGGGTAGAGCCGCACGGCGTCATAGAACTGGAATCCGTAGTTGAGCAGCTTCTGGCTCTCGGTTGCGCGCATGCTGTCGGAGGCGGTGCCGAGCACGACGGAAATCAGGCGGCGCGGGCCGCGCTTCGCCGACGCGATGAGGCAATAGCCCGCGTTTTCGGTGTATCCCGTCTTCATGCCGTCCACCGTGGGATCGAGCCACAGCAGCCGGTTGCGGTTCGACTGCGTGATGTCGTTGTAGCGATAGTCCTTCATCGCGTACAGCGCGTAGTGTTCGGGGAATTCGCGGACGATGGCCGCGGCCAGGATGGCGAGGTCGCGCGCCGTGGTGTAGTGCTGCGGATGCGACAAGCCGGTGGCGTTCATGAAATTGGTATTGTTCATGCCGAGCCGCCTGGCCTCGCGGTTCATCATCTGGGCGAAGGCCGGCTCGCTGCCGGCGATCGCCTCGGCCAGCGCTATGGAGGCGTCGTTGCCGGATTGGACGATCATGCCGCGCATGAGCTCGGCAACGGTCACCGGCTTCTGCGGCTGGACGAACATGCGCGAGCCTCCCGTGGTCGCGGCATGCGCCGAGACCGGCACCGTCTGCTGCGGGGCGAGCGTCTTCTGGCGCAAGGCCGCAAAGGTCAGGTACGCCGTCATCAGCTTGGTGAGCGATGCCGGCTCGATGCGCTCGTCGGGATTCTGCACGGCGAGCGTCTGGCCGCTGGTGTAGTCGAGCAGCAGGTAGGCCTTGGTCGCGATGGCGGGCGGCGGGACGCCGGGCGCCTGGGCAAAGACCGGACCGCAGAATACGAGCAAAAGCAGGGCGCAAAACCGGGACATGAACTTACGGGATTGGAAGCTGTAGTTGTGGCTCGCCGCAAACGGGGCTGGTCGCGATTATACGGCGTCCGGGACGCCGCGCGTTGCGGCGCATGCCTGCCTTCGGGGGGCCTTGAAAAGCTTCCGGGGGTTCCCATATTCGTTGCAGTGGCGCAGCAGCGCCTTAGACGAGCAAGGAGAATCCCATGGCAAACATTACCCGAGGCTATCCCTTCGATGAAGCCTTCGATCAACTGCTGCGCGGCTTTTTCGTGCGGCCGGTGAACTTCGAGGGCACCACTGCCACCGCGCCGGCCCAGTTCCGCGTGGATGTGAGCGAGACCGACGGCGCCTATACGCTGCGGGCTGAAATACCGGGCGTGAAGAAGGAAGACATCAACATTTCCATCGAGGGCGACCAGGTCGCCATCAGCGCCGAGGTGAAGAACGAGAAGGACGTGAAAGAAGGCGAGCGCGTCCTGCGGTCGGAGCGCTACTACGGCAAGGTCTATCGCGCGTTCCAGCTCGGCCAGGCCGTGGACGAGAACGCAGCGAGCGCGAGGTACGCCGACGGCGTGCTCGAGCTCACGCTGCCCAAGAGGGCGGCGACCAGCGCGAAGCGCATCGAGATCCGATAGGAATTTGCCGGTCTGTGCCGGCAAATTCCTAAACGGTAACAACACTTCTCCGGATCCCTGGGAGAGGACACGCCGCCGTTCTTTTGCTCCGGGCATCGGTGCGGTGTTCATTAAGCGGCCGTCCGCGTCAGCGGGCGGCCGCTTGCGTGTAAAATACGCGGACTCTCACGCACATAACGCGACGACCGCCCGCATGTCCGCTTCCGCGACTCCCGCTGCACTGAAGGCCAGGATACTGGCCGAAGCCCTGCCGTACATCCAGCGTTTCCACGGCAAGGTGATCGTCGTGAAATACGGCGGCAATGCCATGACCGACGAGAAGCTCAAGGAGAGCTTCGCGCGCGACGTGGTGCTGCTCAAGCTGGTCGGCATGAACGTGGTCGTGGTGCACGGCGGCGGCCCGCAGATCGACGACATGCTCAAGCGCGTCGGCAAGAAAGGCGAGTTCGTCCAGGGCATGCGCGTCACCGATGCGGAGACCATGGAGCTGGTCGAGATGGTTCTCGGCGGGCAGGTGAACAAGGACATCGTCAATCTCATCAACCGCCACGGCGGCCCGGCGGTCGGCCTCACGGGCAAGGACGGCGGCTTCATCCGAGCGCGCAAGATGATGGTGCGCTCGCCCGGCGACGACGGCGGCATGATCGACATCGGGCAGGTAGGCGAAGTCGAGGCCATAGACCCGAAGATCGTCAACGCGCTGTTCGCGGGCGGTTTCATCCCGGTCATCGCGCCCATCGGCTTCGGTCAGCGGGGCGAGTCGTACAACATCAACGCAGATCTCGTGGCGGGCAAGGTGGCCGAGGTGCTCAAGGCCGAAAAGCTGGTGGTGCTGACCAACACGTCGGGTGTGCTCGACAAGAACGGCAATCTGCTCACCGGCCTCACGGCGCGCAAGGTCGACGAGCTGTTCGCCGACGGCACGATACACGGCGGCATGCTGCCCAAGATCGGCTCGGCGCTGGATGCGGTGAAGAACGGCGTGAACACCTGCCACATCATCGACGGGCGCGTCGAGCATGCCGTGCTGCTCGAAGTTCTCACCAACGACGGCGTAGGCACGCTGATCCGCCGCCGCTGAGCGGGCGGCCGCGCGGCGCGCACTTTACTCATGGCACGCACGTGGGCGTGGGTGTTCGATCTCGATAACACCCTGCACAACGCGACGCCGCACATTTTTCCGCACATCAACCGGTCGATGACCGCGTATCTGCAGGATGCGCTGGGGCTCGACGAGCAGGCGGCGACCGAGCTGAGGCGCCATTACTGGCAGCGTTACGGCGCCACCTTGCTGGGGCTCATGCGTCATCACGGTACCGATCCGACGCATTTCCTGCATGCCACGCACCAGTTTCCCGACCTGCATCGCATGCTGGTGCGCGAGCCGCAGCTGCGCGCGACGCTGCGGCGACTGCCGGGCCGCAAGTACGTCTTTTCCAATTCGCCCGTGCATTATTCACGCGCGGTGCTGCGCGCGCTTTCCATCGCTGACCTGTTCGCCGGCGTGTTCTGCATCGAGCACACGCGTTACCGGCCCAAGCCCGACACGGCCGGCTTCCTGCGGTTGGCACGCACTAACCGTTTACGCCTGTCCCGCTGTATCATGGTCGAAGACACGTTGGAAAACCTGCGCACGGCGAAGCGGCTCGGAATGAAAACGATATGGGTGTCCCGCGCGCGCCGCGCGCCTGTCTACGTGGACGTCAAAGTGGCCGACCTCATCGAGCTGCCGCGCTTGCTGAGGCGTTTCATCAGCGTGACATAAGCGGCATCCAATCACAGCTCTATGCGGACTGCGCGACGGCTGGGCGTGCAGGCGGGAAGGGCGACAGGGAACGACATGGCGAAAACGGGGGAAAGAAAAGCGCAAATACTCCAGGTGCTGGCAGAGATGCTGGAGAATCCCGCCTCCGAGAAAATCACGACTGCTGCGCTCGCCGCGCGGCTCGATGTCTCCGAGGCGGCGCTGTACCGTCATTTCACCGGCAAGGCGGCGATGTTCGAGGGCCTCATCGACTTCATCGAGCACACGCTGTTCGGGCTCATCAACCGCATCACCAGCGAAGAGCAGAGCGGCGTGCGCCAGCTCGAAGCGATCATCGGCGTGATGCTCGGCTTCGCGCAGAAGAACCGTGGCATGACGCGCGTGCTGATCGGCGATGCCCTGGTGCACGAAAACCAGAAGCTGCAGAACCGCATCAACCAGCTGCACGACCGCCTCGAAGCGGCGCTCAAGCAGGCGCTGCGCTTCGGCGTGACGCAGAAGGAAATCGCCGAAGAGGTCGATGTGGGCGCCGAGGCGAACGCGCTGATGAGCTTCGTCACCGGACGCTGGCATCAGTATGCCAAGAGCGGCTTCAAGCGCGACCCGGCGGAATTCTGGGCGAAACAGTGGAAGCACCTGATGGAAGGCGTGCTCGCTTAGTTTCCTTCGCATGAAGAAGTCTTCATGTCTCGAGCCTTCACTCTCCGTCGGGAGAGGGGCCGGGATGAGGGAAAGGCGGCAGGCCGGAAAAGCCGACGAATCCGGAGACTACGTCCATGACACAATTGACGACGGAACAGCTGGCGGAGCTGCTGATCGGGATCGCGCGCGTGCAGCAGGTGATCATCGATGCCATCGAGAGCTCGAAGGCCGGTTTCAAGACCACTCACCTCACGCCGCTGCTGCACACCGCCGCGAAGACGCGCAATACGGGTTACCTGCCGGGGCTTGCGGATTTGCCCGCGCGCATCCTGGTCGCGTGCCAGACGCGCACGGGGCCCGATCCGGTGGCGGTCGAGCGCGACCTCAACGAGATGCTGGAACGCACGCGCAAGCTCAACTGAGCGCGGCAGAGCGCAGCGCTATGCAGGCTGCGCTGCGGAGCAGACGCGGCAGCGCTCGTCGCGAGTGAGGCGCACGACGCGGATCTGCATGGTCAGCGCATCGAGCAGGAGCAGGCGCCCGCTCAGCGTCTCACCGATGCCCGCCAGGACCTTCAGCGTCTCCGCCGCCTGTATCGTGCCGACGATGCCGGTCACCGGCGCAAAGACACCCATCACCGCGCACGGCATGTCTTCGTTCTCGCCTTCTTCCGGAAACAGGCAGGCATAACACGCGGCGCCCGGCTGGCGCAGGTCGAACACCGACACCTGGCCGTCGAAGCGCACCGCGGCGCCGGACACCAGCGGCTTTGCATGCTTCACGCACGCGCGGTTGAGCGCATGGCGCGTCGCGAAATTGTCGCTGCCGTCCACCACCACATCGGCTGCGCTCACCAGCTCGTCCATGCGGCTGCCGGCGATGCGCTCGCCGAGCGGCACGACCTCGATCTGCGGATTGAGCGCGAGCATGGTGTCGCGCGCCGAGGCGACCTTGGGCGAGCCGACCGATGACGTGCGGTGAATGATCTGCCGCTGCAGGTTGGTGAGGTCGACGCTGTCGCTGTCGCAGAGGGTGATGCGGCCCACGCCTGCGGAAGCGAGATACAACGCCACCGGCGAGCCGAGGCCGCCTGCGCCGATCACCAGCGCGTGAGCGGACAGCAGACGCTCCTGGCCTTCGACGCCGAACTCGTCGAGAAGGATGTGGCGGCTGTAGCGCAGCAGCTGGTCGTCGTTCATGGCCTCTCCGGGGTCAGACCCGAAACTCCCGCCGCGCTTCATCCACGGTTACAGGCTTTCCGCGAGTTTCGAGTTTGACCCCATACAAAAACGCCCGGCCGGGCCGGGCGTTTCGAAGGTGCAGCCGACGCGCCGGTCAGTTCGCTTTCGCGACCTGCCCGTTGCGCGTCTTGAGGAAAGCGACCGCCTGGTTGAGCTCGTAGTCGTTCTTCGAAACGATCTCGCCGGGTTCCGGCTTGAGCAGCTTCTCGTCGACGTCCGTGGGACGTACCGCCGGCTTGAAGTTGAACTTCTCGATTGCGGTCGCGATTGCTTTTTCCTTCTCCTCGGCCTTCGGATCGCTCACCGTCAGGTGCTTGGTGAGATCCGCTTCGCGCAGCTTCAGCGCCGCCATTTTTTCGCCGGCGTCTTCGAGCGGGATGTCGGGCGTGATGCCTTTCGCCTGGATCGAGCGGCCGTTCGGCGTGTAGTAGCGCGCCGTCGTGAGCTTGATCGCCGTGTTGTTGCCGAGCGGCAGTATCGTTTGCACCGAGCCTTTGCCGAACGTCTGCTGGCCCATCACCACGGCGCGCTTGTGGTCTTGCAGCGCGCCCGCGACGATTTCCGATGCCGAGGCCGACCCGCCGTTCACCAGCACCACCATCGGCACGTTCTTCACCTCGGCCGGCAGCTTCTTGAGATAGTCTTCCTTCACGCGCCCGCGCAGGTAGTTTTCCGGCGACGCATTGAGCCGCATTTTCGCGTCCTCGGTGCGCCCGTCGGTGTACACCACCAGCGAGTTCGAGGGCAGGAACGCAGCCGACACCGCGACAGCGCCATTCAGCAGGCCGCCCGGGTCATTGCGCAGGTCGAGCACGATACCGCGCATCGGTCCCTGGTTCTGCTTGAACAATGTCTCGATCGCGCGCGAGAGCGTCTCGCCGGTGTGCTCCTGGAACTGGCTCACGCGGAAGTACGCGTAACCCGGCTCGAGCATCTTCGACTTCACGCTCTGGATCTTGATGACGGCGCGGGTCAGCGTGACCACGACCGGCTTGGTCTCGCCCTTGCGCACGATGGTGAGCGTGATCTGGCTGTTCGGCTTGCCGCGCATCTGCTTCACGGCGTCGTTGAGCGTCATGCCCTTGACCGACATCTCGTCGAGCTTGACGATGAGGTCGCCAGGCTTGATGCCGGCGCGCGACGCGGGCGTGTCGTCGATCGGCGCGACCACCTTCACGAAGCCGTCTTCCATGCCGACTTCGATGCCCAGGCCGCCGAATTCGCCCTGCGTCCCGACCTGCAGCTCCTTGAACGCTTCCTGGTCGAGGTAGGCGGAATGGGGGTCCAGCCCCGTCAGCATGCCGTTGATCGCCTCGGTGATGAGCTTCTTGTCGTCGACCTGCTCGACGTAATCGCTTTTCACCCGGCCGAAGACCTCGGTGAACGCGCGCAATTCCTCGATGGGCAGCGGCAGGGCCGCGTCCTTCTGGGCTACCGCGGAAAAATTGAGGCTGATGGCGACGCCGATGAGGACGCCGGCCACAACCAGGCCGATACGTTGCAGCTTGTTACCCATGAACACTCCTGGAATCCCGCGGTTCGTCACCGCACATTGACCCACGTCAGCGGATCGAACGGCTTACCCTGGTGACGCATTTCAAAGTATAAACCCGAATCGGCGCTGCCGCCGCTATTCCCTACCGCGGCCACGACGTCGCCGCCGGCGATGCTTTGACCGACCTGCTTGTATAGCGTTTCGTTGTAGCCGTAAAGACTCATGTAGCCGTCCCCGTGGTCCAGGATCAGCAGGTTGCCGAACCCGCGCAGCCAGTCCGCGAATACCACCCGACCCGGGGCGACGGCCCGCACTTCTTCTCCTGCGCGCGCGGCGATGAACAATCCCCGCCACGTCAGCCCGCCGTCGCTACGTGGACTGCCGTACCGGTTCACGAGTTCCCCGCGCACCGGCAGTGCAAGATGACCTTTGAGGGATTCGAAAGGCCCCGCATCGGTCATTTTTGCCGGCAGCCGGTCGTTGCGCAGGCGGGGCGCCTGCACGATGGCGCGCGACGCCTTGGGCGCCGGGGTCTTCGCGATGATGCGGTTCAACCGCTCGATGAGCTTGGTCAGGCGATTTTCGTCGCGCCTGAGCGTGCCGATTTCCCGGCGCTGCCGCTGAATATCACGCGAGATCCGGGTGAGGACCTTGGACCGCGCCTGCTTCTCCTGCTGCAGCCGCCGGCGCTGCGCTTCCTGTTCCGCCGCAATCGCGTTGAGCTCGGCCATTTTCTCCTGCGTCCGGGCTTCCAGATCGCGCAACTGCGCCAGCGATTCCCGGAGCTTCGCGATGTGCTCGCCGCGCGCCTGCAGCACATGGCCGTAGTAATACAGCTCGCGTCCGATGCGCGCGGGATTCTCGCCGGAGAGCAGCAGCTTGAGCGCCTCGGGCACGCCCGAGACATAGCGTTGATACAGCCACTCGCCCTGCAGCGCCTGCTGGCGGCGCGCCGCTTCGGCGTTCTGGTCCGACAGCCGCCGCAGCTCGGCGAGCTGCAGGTTGCCCTCGCTCGCCTTGTCGTTGAGCTCGGCGAGCTTGCGGTTCGCGTCGGAGATGGCGCGCTCGGAAGCTTTCAGTGCGTCGGCCGCTTCGCTCTTGCTCTCTTCCGCGGCTGACAGCTCCTGCTTGAGCGCATCGATGCGGCTTCTCAGCTGTTGCAGCTCTTCGTTGGCGGCCTTCGGGCTTGGCGCTGCGAGCGCTGTCGCGCTTCCTGCGAGAAGCAGCATCAGCGCGCCGTGCCGCAGGAAGGCGCGCGTCACGCCAACGTAATCAGGGAATGACCGGTCATCTCGGCCGGCTGCGGCAGGCCCATCGCGGCGAGCATCGTCGGCGCGACGTCCTGCAGCGCGCCGCCCTGCGCGATGCGCGCCTTGCGGCCGATGTACAGGAACGGAACGAGGTTCAGCGTGTGGGCGGTGTGCGCCTGCCTGGTCTGCGGGTCCATCATCGTTTCCGCGTTGCCGTGATCGGCGGTGATGATGATTTCTCCGCCCGCTTCCTGCATCGCGCTGACCACACGACCGAGGCATTCATCGAGAACTTCCACGGCGCGGGTGGCCGCCTCGAGATTGCCGGTATGACCCACCATGTCGCCGTTCGCGTAGTTGCAGATGATGGCCTGGTACTTGCCGCTCTTGATCGCGTCCACCAGCTTGTCGGTCACTTCGTACGCGCTCATCTCGGGCTTGAGGTCGTAGGTCGCGACCTTGGGCGAGGGCACGAGAATGCGGTCTTCGCCGGGGTACGGCTCTTCGACGCCGCCGTTGAAGAAGTACGTCACATGCGCGTACTTCTCGGTCTCGGCAATGCGCAGCTGGCGCAATTGCCTGCCGGCAATGTACTGGCCGAATCCGTTGTCGATGGACTGCGGCGGAAACGCGGCCGGTATGTCGGCGTAGTCGTCGCCGTAGCGCGTCAGCGTGCAGAAGTAGCCGAGCCTGGGACGGTGCGCGCGCTCGAAGCCCGGGAATCTGTCGTCGGTGAGCGCAGCCGTCATCTGCCGTGCGCGGTCGGCGCGGAAGTTCATGAACACCACCGCATCGCCGTCGTTCATGCGCACCGGCGTGCCGATCGCCGTGGGTTTGACGAACTCGTCGGACTCGTCGCGCGCGTACGCCGCTTTCAATCCATCCACCGGCGTAGGCGCCGTGTAAGGCGCGAGACCTTGCGTGATGAGGTCGTAGGCGGGCTTCACGCGGTCCCAGCGCTTGTCGCGGTCCATCGCGTAATAGCGGCCGCAAATCGTCGCGACGCGGCCGGCCTGGAGCCCGGCGAGCTTCGCTTCCATCACCGCGAGCGATGGCTCCGCGCTGCGCGGCGGCGTGTCGCGGCCGTCGAGAAAAGCGTGCACGTAGATGTTCTTCACGCCAGCGTGAGCCGCCATGTCGATCAGGGCGCGTATCTGCGACTCGTGGCTGTGCACGCCGCCGGGCGAGACCAGGCCGAGGATGTGCAGCGCGCCGCGTTTTGCCGTCTCCACCGCCTGGGTAAGAACCGGATTGCGCTGGAACTCGCCCGTCTCGATCGCGTGCTCGATCTTGGTGTAGTCCTGGTAGACCACGCGACCGGCGCCGATATTCATGTGGCCGACCTCGGAATTGCCCATCTGGTCCTTGGGCAGCCCGACGAATTTTTCGGATGCGTCTATGGTGGTGTGCGGGTACTTGCTCCACAGGAAATTCCAGTGCGGCTTGCGCGCCTGGCAGATCGCGTTGTAGTCGCATTCCTCGCGGTGACCGAAACCATCGAGGATGATGAGCAGAACCGGGGTGATGTTCATGAGTGAAGGCGTTTAACGGCGCGTCGGCGTAAGATCGAATTTTAAACCAATAAGCGCAGCCGCCTGTGTGCCGCGCGCACGCAGCGCATGAAACGCGACGGGCCGGACGAACAGTGAGGCAATGGCCGCGCAACCAGCGCGGTTCGCGAGCCAGGTTCGAGACGCAAGCGCATGGTTGAGCTCGCCGCCATTGCCCTGCTGTGGTCACGCCTTTTCTTCAGCCGGTGCAGTCGAGGCTGCTCGCAACCGCGTGGCTGCTGATGCTCCTCGCCGTGCCGCGGCCTGGCTCGCGCAGGCGCGTCGCGCGTATCCCGGCGCCCTTCCGCACGCCGTGGCCGCTCTGCGCGGGTTGGCTGTCGCCTACCCCGCCCCAATCGCACCTCTGCTAGAATTGGCGTCCGCCAAAACGCCCCCCGCCGTTCCCGCGCCGCGAGCCGGAGGCCCAGGGTACGGATGAAAGTGTGAGATGGAAGCTTTCCTCGTTTTTCTGCAAAAAAGCCCGCTGAACATGGTTCTCTTCGCCGCGACGATCGTGTCGGGCGGAATGCTGATCTGGCCGTTCATCGGCCGGCTCACCAAGCCGGGAAAGGTAGTCGGCCCGGTGGAAGCGGTGCAGCTCATCAACCGGCGCGATGCGGTGGTGATCGACGTGCGCGACGCCGCGGAGTACGGCTCGGGTCACATCGCAGGTGCGCGGCATATTCCGCAGGGCCAGCTCCAGAGCCGGCTGAAGGAGCTGGAAAAGGTGAAGACGAGGCCGCTGATCGTGACGTGCGCGACCGGCAACCGCTCGCATGCGGCAAGCGCCCTGCTGCAGAAACAGGGGTACGCGGAAGTCTATAGCCTGCAAGGCGGTCTCGCTGCGTGGCGCCAGGCCGGCATCCCGCTGGAGAAATGATGGCCAAAGTAACCATGTACAGCACGGGTGTGTGCCCCTATTGCCAGATGGCGGAGCGGCTGCTGACGGCGAAAGGCGTTGCGATCGACAAAGTCCGCATCGACCTGCAGCCCGAGCGCCGGACCGAGATGATGGAAAAGACCGGCCGCCGCACCGTGCCGCAGATTTACGTCGGCGATACGCACGTCGGCGGCTACGACGACCTTGCCGCCCTCGACCGCGCGGGCAAGCTCGACGAGCTGCTGCAGCGCCCCGATTAACGCCCGATCACCAGGATCCCTCATGAGCGAACAACAGACACAGCAGCCGTTATTCGGCATCGAAAAAATCTATCTCAAGGACATGTCGCTGGAGATACCCAACGCTCCGGACATCTTCCTCGAGCGCGAGGCGCCTCAGGTGGAGGTCAACGTCCACAACCAGGCGAAGGCGATGACGCAGGAGGGCCTGTACGAAGTGGTGCTCACCGTCACGGTCACCGCCAAGATCAAGGAGAAAACGCTGTTCCTGGTGGAAGTGGCGCAGGGCGGCATTTTCCAGATCCGCAACATCGCGCAGCCGGACCTCGACGCCGTGCTCGGCACGATCTGCCCGAACACGCTGCTGCCGTACGCACGCGAAGCCGTCGCCGGCGCGGTATGGCGCGCGGGATTGCCGCCGGTCACCCTGCAGCACATGAGCTTCGACGTTATCTACCAGCAGCGCCTGCAGGAGCTCCAGCAACAGCAGCAACAGCAGCAACAGCAGGCGCAAACCACGCCGCCCGCCACCCACTGACATGCGTACCGCGCGCGCCTTCGGCATTGCGCTGCTCGCGGGCAGCGCGTGCGTTACGGGCGCGGCTGCGGCCGAATTCAAGTCCGTCGCCAACAACGCCGCGATACTGTTCGACGCGCCGTCGAACAAGGCGAAGAAGCTGTACATCGTCAGTCGCGGCTATCCGCTCGAGGTGACGGTGCAGCTCGAGGGCTGGACCAAGGTGCGCGACGCCAACGGCGCGTTCTCGTGGGTGGATACGCACGACCTCGGCGATCGCCGCACGGTCATTGTGAAGCCGCCTGTCGCTGCCGTGCGGGAGCGCGCCGACGACCAGGCGCCGGTTGTCTTCGAAGCGCAACAGAACGTCGTGCTCGAAGTGATTGGCAACGAGCCGGCGGGATGGCTGCAGGTGAAGCACGAAGACGGCACCACGGGGTACATCAGGGCCGCGCAGGTGTGGGGCTCCTAGCTGTCCTCACCGGCACGCTGCACCGAAGAAAGAAGGGACGGTAATGCGCATCGCAGTGCTCGGCGCCGGCGCATGGGGAACCGCGATAGCGATACACCTCGCGCGCCGCCATGAAGTGACGCTGTGGGCGCGCGATTCCGCGCTGTCCGATGCGATGCGCGCCGCGCGCGTCAACGAGCGTTATCTCCCGGGCCATACCCTGCCTCCCGAGCTTCTCGTGACCTCCGACCTGTCCACCGCACTCTGTGGGCAGCTTGCGCTCATCGCGGTGCCGACCGCCGCGCTGCGCGAAACCCTCCTCCACATCGCGGCGACCGGATGGCGCGGCGGCATCATATGGCTGTGCAAGGGTTTCGAGCCGCGCACGGGCAAGCTCCCGCACCAGGTGTGCGAAGAGGTGCGCGATGCCGCTTTGCCGCGCGGCGTGCTCTCCGGGCCGAGCTTTGCAGAGGAAGTCGCGCGCGGCCTGCCGACTGCCGTCACGGTAGCGGCAGGCGATGTGAATTTCGCGAGCGAGACGGCGCGCGCGCTTCACGGCGGCTCGCTGCGCGTGTACTGCGGCGACGACGTGGTCGGCATGGAAGTGGCCGGCGCCTTGAAGAACGTCATGGCAATCGCTGCGGGCATTTGCGACGGCCTCGCGCTTGGGCACAACGCGCGCGCGGCGCTGATCACTCGCGGCCTGGCGGAGATCATGCGGCTCGGCATGCGCATGGGCGGCCGCGCGGAGACTTTCATGGGGCTCGCGGGCATCGGGGATCTCATTCTCACCTGTACCGGCGATCTGTCGCGCAACCGCCGGGTGGGGCTGCTCCTGGGCGGCGGCGAGTCGTTGTCGGCGATTCTTTCCCATCTGGGTCACGTGGCCGAAGGCGTCAACACCGCACGCGAAGTGGATCGGCTCGCCGGCACGCTCGGCGTCGACATGCCGATCACGCGCGCAGTATGCCGCGTGCTCGACGATCCGGCAGCCGGCCGCACCGTGGTGCAGGAGCTCCTGCAGCGCGAGCCGAAGTTCGAACATGGGCGGTAGCCCATGTTCGAACGGTGAGGAGTCAGGAGTAAGGGGTTAGGCGCGCTTCTTCTCCTCACCCCTCGCTCCTTACGCCTCACGCTTAATTTCCCTGCGGGAAATTGAGTTGGCGCCATGCTTCGTACACCACCACCGTCACCGCGTTCGAGAGATTGAGGCTGCGGCTGCCGGACACCATCGGGATGCGCAGCCGATGGCTTGCCGGGAAGCTCGCAAGCACCCCCTCCGGCAGGCCGCGCGTTTCCGGGCCGAATACCAGCACGTCGTCCTTGCCGTAGCGCACGTCGTCGTAACGTTGTGTGCCGCGCGTCGATACCGCATAGAAGGCGAGTCCCGCGAGGCTCGACCGACAATCCGCCCAGCTGTCGTGCACGTGCGTCGCGGCGCGCTCCCGATAGTCCATTCCGGCGCGCTCCAGCGTCTTGTCCCGCAGCGTAAATCCGAGCGGCTTCACGAGGTGCAGCCTCGTTCCGGTATTGGCGGCAAGCCGCATGATGTTGCCGGTATTCGGCGGAATTTCAGGTTCGTAGAGAACGATATGCAGCATGACGTTGAAATGACCTTGATCGGTGTTTGCGGAGGGAGCCGGTGTCGTGCGACCGCGATAGTCTAAGCGGTTGCGATGCCTGTGGAGGAGAAGTGGCGCGATCAGTCCATGTCCTCGCTCGTGCGACGATAGAGTCGCTGCACCGCGCGGGCTGCAACCCAGCCGTGCACTTCCGCCGCGCCTGCGTGCTTGAGGTTCCGCGCGAGCTCGTTGAGCGTCGCTCCCGTCGTCATCACATCGTCTACCACGGCGACGCGCAGCCCGGTGAGATCCATGTCGCACACGAAAGCTCCGCGCACGTTGCGCGCGCGCTCGCGCCACGGCAGCAGCGCCTGCGCCGGCGTATCGATCACGCGGCGGCAGGCATGGGTAAGTACCGGTATGCCGCGCCTGCTGCCGATGTGGCGCGCCAGCTCGAGCGCCTGGTTGTAGCCGCGCTCGCGTACCCGCTGCCCGGACAGCGGCATGGGAATCAGCGCATCGGCCGTCCTGTCCGCCGCAGCTGCCATAGCGTTTCCGAGCGCGCGGACGAGCCGCAACTCGCCGCCATACTTGTAGGCCCGGATCAGGGCGTCGACCGGGAAGTCATAGACGTAGACGGCGGTTACCGCGTCGTAGTGCGGGGGATGCGCTAGGCAGGTGCCGCAGCGGTTGCCCGTGGCGATCGGTGCGGCGCACTGGACACAGGCAGCCGATGGCAGCGCCGGCAGGTCTGCGACGCAGCCGGCGCACAGGCCGTCCGCTGCTGCTCCGGCGCCGCACAGCAGGCAGGGTCCGCGCATACGGCGCCGCGCACCTTCTAGGCAGCTGTTGAAAACACCGGGTAGCCAATTTGACAAGCGTTCCTCCGATCGGGATCATTCGACGCTTACTCAAACCCCGCCTTGGAGCTCAGCATGGACACTCTTGCCACTAACGATCCGCGACGCGCCGACGCTGACCCGGATCGCCGGGCGGCGCGCTGGACAGTCGACGAGGTGGCGGCGCTGCTCGATCTGCCGTTCAACGATCTGCTCTACCGGGCGCAGCAAGTCCATCGCGAGCACTTCGATCCGAATGCCGTGCAGATGTCGACGCTGCTGTCGATCAAGACGGGCGGTTGCCCGGAAGACTGCGGCTACTGCCCCCAGGCGGCGCGCCACCACACCGGCGTCGACAACGAGAAGCTCATGCCGGTGGAAGACGTCGTCGCCGCAGCGAAGCTCGCGCGCGAAAAAGGCGCCACGCGTTTCTGCATGGGCGCCGCGTGGCGCGGCCCCAAGCAGCGCGATCTCGATACCGTGCTGGCAATGATCAAGGGCATACGCAGTCTCGGCATGGAGACCTGCGCGACGCTCGGCATGCTCAAGCCGGGCCAGGCGCAACAGCTCAAGGAGGCGGGGCTCGATTACTACAACCACAACATCGACACCGCGCCCGAGTTCTACGGCGAGATCATCACGACGCGCACGCAGGACGATCGGCTCGACACGCTGGAGCAGGTGCGCGATGCGGGGCTGCACGTATGCTGCGGCGGCATCGTGGGCATGGGTGAATCGCGGCGCACGCGCGCGGCGCTCGTCGCGCAGCTCGCGAACATGGATCCGTATCCCGAGTCGGTGCCGATCAACAACCTGGTGCAGGTCGAAGGCACGCCGCTGCACGGCACCGGGAAGCTCGACGAGCTGGAGTTCGTCCGCACCATAGCGGCTGCGCGCATCACGATGCCCAAGGCGATGGTGCGGCTGTCGGCCGGGCGGCAGGAGATGCCGGAGAGCACGCAGGCGTTGTGCTTTCTCGCCGGCGCAAACTCGATTTTTTACGGCGACAAGCTGCTGACCACCGGCAATCCGGAAGTCGAGCGCGACCAGACGCTGTTCGCGAAGCTGGGGCTGCACGCGATGCCGGTCGAGTCGCGCGAAGTGTGAACCGTGGACGATGAGCCGAAAAGCAGCGAGCCGGCCGTAGACCGGCGAGTCGAGTCACGAGTCACGGGTCACGAGTCACGTGCCGCGGCGAGCCTCGCCGCCCTGGCGAGCGAGCTGAGCGAGCTCGACGCAGGCGGATTGCGTCGTTTCCGGCGCACGCTGGAGACCGCACAAGGGCCTCGCGTCACGGTAGACGGGCGCGAGTATGCCGCTTTCTGCAGTAACGACTATCTCGGCCTGGCGAGCGATCCGCGCCTCGTCGCCGCAGCGCAGGAAGGCGCTGCGCGCTACGGCGTGGGCTCGGGCGCGTCGCATCTCGTCATCGGCCACTCCAGCGCGCATGAGGCACTGGAATCCGCGCTCGCGCGGTTCGTGCGGCAGCCGCGCGCGCTGGTCTTTTCCACCGGTTACATGGCCAACATCGGCATCGTCACCGCGCTCGCGGGCCGCGACGACGCGGTGTTCGCCGACCGTCTCAATCATGCCTCGCTCAACGACGCGGTGCTGCTGTCCCGCGCGCAGTTCAAGCGTTACCCGCATGCGGACGTCGACGCGCTGGAACGATTGCTTGCGCGATCCCGGGCGCGCCGCAAGCTCGTCGTGACCGATGCGGTGTTCAGCATGGATGGAGACGTTGCGCCGCTGAGGGCGATTCTGCGGCTCTGCGAGCGTTACGACGCGTGGCTCATCGTCGACGACGCGCACGGCTTCGGCGTACTGGGGCCGCAGGGACGCGGCACGCTGTTCCATCTCGGCGTCGCGTCGGAACGCATTGTGTACATGGCGACGCTGGGCAAGGCGGCGGGCGTGTATGGTGCGTTCGTGGCCGCCGAGCCGCAGGTCGTCGATGTCATCCTGCAGCGGGCGCGCACCTATATCTACACGACGGCGCCGCCGCCGCTGCTGGCGCATGCGACGCTCGCCGCGCTCGACATAGTGGCGGCGGAGGAATGGCGGCGAGAGCAGTTGAGGCGTCTCATCGGCGTCTTGCGCGCCGGACTGCGAGCGAGCCCATGGCGGCTGCCCGCTTCGGACACGGCGATACAACCGGTCATCGTCGGCGACAACCGCAAGGCCCTCGCGCTTGCCGAGCGGCTCGCCGAGCGCGGTCTTCTTGTCCCCGCGATACGCCCGCCTACCGTTCCCGCCGGAACCGCGCGATTGCGCATCACGTTGTCCGCGGCGCATGCCGCCGACGATGTCGGGCATCTTGCGCGCGCGCTGTGCGAGCTCGCATGACGCGCGAGGTGGTGCTGCTCAACGGCTGGGGCATGACGAGAGCGGCGTGGCAGCCGTTGCTCGCCGATCTGCCCCGCGACTGGACTACGCATGCGTACGATCTGCACGAGCTGAGCGCGCATCGAAGCGCCGGCATCGGCGACTTCGCTCAGGCTGCGGCCGCGCGCGCACCGGAATGCTGCGATGTCATCGCATGGTCGCTGGGCGCGCAGATTGCGCTGAGGTGGGCGCACGACCGGCCCGGGCAAGTCGGCCGGCTTGCGCTGCTTGCCGCCACGCCCTGTTTCGTCGGGCGCGCCGATTGGCCGCATGGCATGGATGCCGCGGTGTTCGACGATTTCGCGACCGGGGTGAGGAGCGATGCGGCAGGCGCCCTGGCGCGTTTCGCGCTGCTGCAGGCGAAAGGCGACGTCGATGCGAGCGCAGTAGCGCGGACATTGCGGGCTGCGCTATGCCGGGACGCCGTTGCGCTGAACGCATTGCGCGCCGGGCTCGAGTGTCTCAGGCGGACCGATCTGCGCATGCAGGTCGCGGCCGTGAATCAGGCGACGCTTCTCTTTCACGGCGCGAATGACGGCCTCGTTCCCGTCGCAGCGTGCGAATGGCTGCGCGACCTGCTGCCGGCGGGTGACGTGCAGATCTTTTCCGGCGCAGCGCACGCGCCCCACGTGTCGGCGCCGGAAGCGGTCGCCGCGGCGATCGCGGAATTCCTCGCATGAGCAGTGAAGCCGTAGACAAACGTCAGGTGCGCCGCGCGTTCAACCGGGCGGCAACTACGTACGATGCGGCCGCGGTGCTCCAGCACGAGGTCTGCCGGCGCATGACGGAGCGTCTCGACTATATCAAGCATCAGCCGCAGGTGCTGCTGGACGCCGGCAGCGGTACCGGCAACGCGCTCGCGCCGCTGCACGCACGCTATCGCGAGGCTCATATCGTCGCATTCGACATCGCGCACGCCATGCTGGAGCAGGCGCGTGCGCGCCAGCCGTGGTGGCGCTCGCTGCCGGGCCTGCGCGCGCCGCAGTCGGAAGTGTGCGGCGACATCGAGCGGCTGCCGTTCGCGACAGCGAGCATCGACATGGTGTGGTCCAATCTCGCGCTGCAGTGGGTCAACGATCTGCCCGCGACGTTCAAGGAAATGCACCGCGTGCTCAGGCCGGGCGGGCTGCTGATGTTCAGCACCTTCGGTCCGGATACGCTCAGGGAATTGCGCGCCGCGTACGCCGGCAGCGGCTATACCCACGTCAACCGCTTCATCGACATGCACGACATCGGCGACATGCTCACGGCCGCGCGTTACGCGGACCCGGTGATGGACATGGAGTCTTTCACGCTGACGTACGACACGGCACGCCACCTCATGCACGACCTGAAGGCGATAGGCGCGCACAACGTGACGCACGGCAGGCCGCAGGCGTTGAGCGGCAAAGGGTTGTTGCGGGCGGTGACCGCAGGCTACGAGCCGTTGCGGCGCGACGGCAGGCTGCCGGCCACCTTCGAAGTCGTGTACGGCCATGCGTGGAAGCCGCTGCCCCGTGTAAGTCCTACCGGGCGGCCGGTGATCGACATCGCCGCGAAAGGCCCGTGATGTCGGCGGGTCACGAGTCACGCGTCGCAAGTCACGGCTTTTTCGTGACCGGCACCGACACCGGCGTCGGCAAGACGCTGGTGTCCTGCGCGCTGCTGCGCGCGGCAGCGGCCCGTGGCCTGCGCGCGGTCGGCATGAAGCCGGTCGCGGCCGGAGCCGAGCGCAATGGCGATGCATGGATCAACGAGGACGTCACGGCGCTGCGCGAGGCGGGAAATGTGTCCGCGCCGTTGTCGGAGGTCAATCCGTACTGCTTGGCTGCGCCGATCGCACCGCATCTCGCCGCGGCAGAGGCCGGCGTCACGATAGACTTCGACGTGGTAGCGCTGGCGTATGCGGCGCTCAAGCGGCGCGCCGATGTGGTGATCGTCGAAGGCGCGGGCGGCTATCTCGTGCCTCTCGGTCCCGCCCTCGACATGGCGGGGCTCGCACGAGGTCTGCAGCTCCCCGTGTTGCTCGTCGTCGGCATGCGCCTGGGGTGCATCAACCACGCGCTGCTCACCGCGCAGGCCATTCGCGCGCGCGGCAACGCGGTGGCCGGCTGGGTGGCCAACCACATCGACCCGCACATGGAACGCGCCGATGCGAACGTCGATGCGCTGACGAGCCGCCTGGGCGCGCCGTTGATCGGCCGCGTGCCGTACGGCGCCGACCCGCATGTCATTACAGCGGCACTCGACGTCGGAACGCTGCTTGCAGGACCGCTCGACGTCTGCTGATTGCCGTCATGAAACACGGGGCTGCAAGCGGTCACTTCCCTGGCCTTTGTTGCAACTTTCAATTGGCGTGTGCTAAATTCCGCCCATTTTCGATTCGCGGTTTTCGCAGCAGCGCTCGCATCGAGAGAAGCCTAGATGGAGGAGGGCCTCGGAGCGCCGGCTGTGGAATACGTCCACATCGGACGTCGCAATAACTCCCTCTCGCGTTCGGGTCGGCTGCTGGCGCTGTGTTACCTGGTGGGTGTGTCGCTGGGAATAGCGCTGGCTTTCGGCGTAGCGGCGGGCGCATGGCCTGTGCTGCCGTTCGCGGGAATGGAAGTGCTCGTGTTATGCCTCGCGTTCCGCTACATCGGGCAGCACGCCGGTGATTACGAGCGGGTGGCAGTATGGAGCGACCGCGTAGATGTCGAGATCGTCGATGGATCGGCGGTCCGGCGATTCGAGTTGAACCGCTACTGGGCTCATGTGGTATGCGACCCGGACGGCGCGCGCGTCGCATTGCGCGCTCACGGTCGGGATCTGGAGATCGGCAGGCATTTGCCTGCGGAGCAGCGGGTACTGTTGGCCGGCAGACTGAGGCGTGAATTGCGCAACGCGGAACAGGCGCAGCGCCTGCCGCGGATGATACAGACAAGGTGAGGGAAGGATGACCAGCAAGTTGCATAGCGTGTTTGCGGCCGCAGCCTTATACGGCGCCGCCGGCGTAGCCGCCGCCAACCAGTACAACCTGCAGCCGCCGCAGACCATCATCGCGCGCGAGATCTACGATCTGCACACGCTGATCATGTGGATCATCGTCGCGATTTTCGTGCTCGTGTTCGGCACGATGACGTACGCCATCGTGAAGCACCGCAAGTCGGCGGGCCACAAGGCCGAGCAGTTCCACGAGAACACGACGGTCGAGATCCTGTGGACGGTCGTGCCCTTCCTGATCCTGATCGGCATGGCGTATCCGGCGACGAAGACCGTGATCGCGATGAAGGACACGTCCAACCCGGACATCACCATCAAGGCCACCGGTTACCAGTGGAAGTGGGGTTACGATTACCTGCAGGACGGCGTGAGCTTCTACAGCAACCTCGCCACGCCGCGCGACCAGATCGACGGCGCCAACCCGCAGGGACGCGCCGCGAACGCCAACTACCTGCTCGAAGTCGACAACCCGGTGGTCGTGCCGGTGGGCAAGAAAGTGCGCATCATCACGACTGCCAACGACGTGATCCATTCGTGGTGGGTGCCGGCGCTCGGAGTCAAGCAGGACGCGATACCGGGCTTCGTGCGCGACACCTGGTTCAGGGCCGAGAAGACCGGCACGTACCGCGGCCAGTGCGCCGAGCTGTGCGGCAAGGACCATGGCTTCATGCCGATCGTAGTGCAGGTGGTCGAGCAGGATCAGTATGCCGCGTGGGTCGCCGAGCAGAAGAAAAAAGTCGCCGCCGTGCAGCCCGACCCCAACAAGCAATGGACGCTGGACGAATTGCGCGCACAGGGCGAAAAAGTCTACGGCCAGAATTGCGTCGCCTGCCACCAGGCGAACGGGATGGGAATACCGAACACCTTCCCGGCGCTGTCCGGCTCGAAGATCGCGACGGGCGACAAGGCTGCGCACGTCAACATCGTGATGAACGGCAAGGCCGGCACGGCCATGGCGCCGTTCAAGCACCTGAGCGACGTCGAGATCGCTTCGGTCATCACCTACGAACGCAACGCCTGGGCCAACAAGACGGGCGAGATGGTCACGCCGGCCGACATCAAAGCGGCGCGCAAGTAACGAGAGAAGGCTAGGAGAATCCATGGAAGCAGCACACGTACACGGCCACGGTCACGTAGTTGATGATCACCATGGCGATCACCACGCGCACCATCCCACGGGGCTCATGCGCTGGGTGACGACTACCAACCACAAGGACATCGGCACGCTGTACCTGTGGTTCAGCTTCACCATGCTGATCGTGGGCGGCATACTCGCGCTGCTGCTGCGCGCGGAGCTTTTCCAGCCCGGCCTGCAATTGTGGCGGCCCGAGTTCTTCAACCAGCTCACCACCATGCACGGCCTCATCATGGTGTTCGGCGCCATCATGCCGGCGTTCGTCGGCTTCGCGAACTGGCAGATCCCGCTGATGATAGGCGCGCCCGACATGGCGTTCGCGCGGATGAACAACTGGAGCTTCTGGCTGCTGCCGCCCGCCGCCATCCTGCTGGTCACGTCGTTCTTCGTGCCCGGCGGCGCGACTGCCGCCGGCTGGACGCTCTATGCGCCGCTGTCGGCGCAGATGGGCCCGGGGATGGACCTCGCGATCTTCGCGCTGCACATCATGGGCGCGTCCTCGATCATGGGATCGATCAACATTGTTACCACCATCCTCAACATGCGCGCGCCCGGCATGACGCTGATGAAGATGCCGATGTTCGTGTGGACGTGGCTGATCACGGCGTACCTGCTGATCGCGGTGATGCCGGTGCTCGCCGGCGCGATCACCATGGTCCTGACCGACCGCCATTTCGGCACGCACTTCTTCAACGCGGCGGGCGGCGGCGACCCGGTGATGTACCAGCACATCTTCTGGTTCTTCGGGCATCCCGAGGTTTACATCATGATTCTGCCGGCGTTCGGGATCGTCTCCCAGGTCGTCCCGGCGTTCGCGCGCAAGCCGCTGTTCGGCTACTCGTCCATGGTGTATGCGACCTCGTCCATCGCCATCCTGTCGTTCATCGTGTGGGCGCACCACATGTTCGCGGTCGGCATGCCCGCGACCGCGCAGCTCTTCTTCATGTACGCGACGATGCTGATCGCCGTGCCGACAGGCGTGAAGGTGTTCAACTGGATCGCGACCATGTGGAAGGGCTCGATGACGTTCGAGACGCCCATGCTGTTCGCGTGCGGCTTCATTTTCGTGTTCTCGATGGGCGGCTTCACCGGGCTGGTGTGCGCGATTGCGCCGATTGACATCCAGATCCAGGACACGTACTACATCGTGGCGCACTTCCACTACGTGCTGGTCGCGGGCTCGCTGTTCGCGCTGTTCGCCGGCGTGTACTACTGGATCCCGAAGTGGACCGGGCGGATGTACGACGAGACCCTGGGCCAGTGGCACTTCTGGCTGTCCATGGTGTTCTTCAACGTTGCCTTCTTCCCGATGCATTTCTCGGGCCTCGCCGGCATGCCGCGCCGCGTGCCCGACTATGCCCTGCAGTTCGCCGACTTCAACATGATCTCGACCATAGGCGCGTTCGGCTTCGGGCTGTCGCAGCTGGTCTTCCTGTGGGTGGTGCTGAAGTGCGTGAACGGCGTGGGCGCGAAAGCCGCGGACCACACGTGGGAAGGTGCCGAAGGGCTGGAGTGGACCGTGCCGTCGCCGGCGCCGTACCACACCTTCGAGACGCCGCCGCTGGTCAAGTAAACCGGAAACGATGACGGCCGCCGTGAACAGCAAGCTCAAGACCGCGCTGATCTGCCTGTCGATCGCGGTCGCGTTCTTCGCCGGTGTCGTCCTGAGGCACTGGCCATGGTAGCGCGCACCCGGGACAACGCGATGATGCTGAGGAAGCTCCTCGTCGTCGCGTGCGCAATGTTCGGGTTCGGTTTTGCGCTGGTTCCGTTCTACAACAAGATCTGCGAGGTGACGGGCATCAACAACGTCATCAAGCGCGACGAGGTGAGCAACACGCAGGTCGACGCGGCGCGCACGGTGACGCTGGAGTTCGACGCCAATCTGCGCAGCGGACTGCCGTGGACCTTCAAGCCGCTGGAGAAGTCGATGCGGCTTCATCCCGGCGAGCTCAGGCAGGCGATGTTCGAGATCCGCAACAACTCGGATCGCCCGGTCACCGGGCAGGCGATCCCGAGCTACGGCCCGCAGGTCGCGGGGCTGCACTTCCGCAAGCTGGAGTGCTTCTGCTTCACCCAGCAGACGCTGCAGCCGGGCGAAGTGAAGCAGATGCCGGTCGTGTTCGTGATCGACAAAGCGCTGCCGGAAGACGTCAATACCGTCACGCTGTCGTACACGTTCTTCGAGGTCGAAGGGAAGACGGGGAAGAACGGATGAAACTCATGACGGAGCCCCGACATCAGAAGCCGCGACAGGCGAGCCCGCTGCAGGTCGCCAAGGCCGTGTTCTGGTCTTTCCTCGGCATACGCAAGCGCCAGGCGCACGAGCACGATGCGGTCACGCTCAAGCCGGCGCAGGTCATCATCGCGGGCATCATAGGCGCAGTCATACTGGTGCTGAGCCTCGTGGGCCTGGTCACATTCATCACCAGATAGCAGAGCGGTTCAAAGCTAGGGGAGACACGCAAGATGTTGAGTCAATCGGCCCGTTACTACATACCCGAGCCTTCGCGCTGGCCCATATTCGGCTCGTTCGCGCTGCTCAGCATGGCGTTGGGCGCCGCGAGCTGGTTCAACGGCGCGAGCTGGGGCAAGTTTCTCGTCTTCGCCGGCCTGATCATCCTGTTCTACATGCTGGCGGGCTGGTTCACCACCGTCGCGCACGAATCGGAAGGCGGCCAGTACAACAAGCAGGTCGACACGTCCTTCCGCTGGGCGATGAGCTGGTTCATCTTCTCGGAAGTGATGTTCTTCGCCGCTTTCTTCGGCGCGCTGTTCTACATGCGCGTGCTCTCGGTGCCTGATCTCGGCAGCCTCGAGAGCCAGCAGCTCATCTGGCCCGGCTTCAAGCCCGACTGGCCGGTGAGCGGCCCCGGCATCAAGGATGCGTTCACGCCCATGGGCGCGTGGGGCATACCGGCGATCAACACGCTGATCCTGCTGACCTCCGGCGTGACGGTTACGATCGCGCACTGGGGCCTGCTCAAGAACAACCGCCTGCAGCTCATCTGGGGCCTGGTCGCGACCGTCGGCCTGGGCATGCTGTTCCTGAGCCTGCAGATTTTCGAATACGCGCACGCCTACGAAGAGCTGAACCTCAAGCTCACGATGGGCGCGTACGGCGCGACGTTCTTCATGCTGACCGGATTTCACGGATTCCACGTGACCGTCGGGACGATCATGCTGATCGTCATTCTGTTTCGCAGCGTGGCAGGGCACTTCAGGCCTGAGCATCACTTCGGTTTCGAAGGCGTGGCCTGGTACTGGCACTTCGTGGACGTGGTCTGGCTCATGCTCTTCATCTTCGTCTACTGGGTCTGAGAACCTTTGCGCGCGGCGCGGGTCCGTATCCCTGCGGACCGGCCGGCGCGAGACCGAAAGCGCCGCACCCGTGCGGCGTTTTCTTTTACAGCCGGCCCGGGATGTAGCCGAAGTGGAAGCCGAGCATCAGCAGCGCGAATAAAATGATCGACAGCGTGATGCGAACGGTGAGCGCTTTCACCGCTCTATCGGAGCGGCCCTTGTCCTTGATGACGAAATAAAGCGCCGAGAACAGGCTCACCAGGATGAACGCGACGAACAGCAGGACGAAGAATTTCATGCGCGCAGTCTATCGGAAGGCGGAAACGGCGGCCAGCGATGGCGGATGGTGACGCTCGCGCAGCGTGGATTCCGCTCGTCGCAGCGGTGCTTGCCGCCGCGCTCGGCGTTGCGCTCGGCACCTGGCAGGTGAGCCGCGGGCACCAGAAGCGCGATCTGCAGTCGCAGTACGAGCAGCTGTCGCGCGATGCGCCGGTCACGGTATCCACGGCTGAAGTGCGTGCGTCGGATGTGGAGCTGCGCCGGGTCAGGGCGCACGGCATGTTCGAGCCGCGCTACGCCGTTTACGTGGACAACCGGCTGCTGCGCGGCGTGCCCGGCTATCACGTCGTCATGCCGTTGCGGTTGTCCGATCAGCGTTACGTGCTGGTGAACCGCGGCTGGGTGGCGGGGCGGCCCGACCGGTCGCAACTGCCGGAAGTTCGCACGCCGGGCGGCGCGGTGGATGTGAGCGGCATTGCAACCGTGCCTCCGAAGCATCCTTTCGAGCTTTCCTCGAATGTGGAGGAAGGGCGTGTGTGGCAGAACCTGACGGTGGAGCGTTTCCAGAAGGCTTACGCGCTGCCGATACAGCCGTTCGTCATACGACAGGACAGCGCGCTCGACGACGGGCTTGTGCGCGAGTGGGAGCCGCCCGACTTTGGCATCGAGCGGCATTATGCTTATGCGGTCCAGTGGTACCTGCTGGCGGCCACTGCGCTGGTTTTTTATGGAGTGACGCATGTCAGACGCCGCCGTAAGAACGGCAACTAAAAGCAGAGCGAGCCTCTGGCTGCTCGCCGTCGTGTGCATCGCGCCGGTGCTCGCTTCGTACATCGCGTACTACTTCTGGCAGCCCGAAGGCCATGTGAATTACGGCGAGCTGCTGGAGCCGAAGCCCATGCCGGACCCGCAAGTCGTGCTGGCGGACGGAACGCCGTTCCGGCTGTCGCAGCTCAGGAATCGCTGGGTGTTGCTGGTGGCGCAGCCCGGCGCGTGCGATGCGTACTGCCGGCAGCAGCTCATCTACCTGCGCCAGCTGCGCCTCGCGCAAGGCAAGGAAAGCGATCGCGTCGAGCGGGTGTGGCTGGTGACGGACAACACTGTGCCGGACAAGCAGCTGCTGGAGCAATTTCCCGGCATGTACACAGTGCGTGCCGCGGGCACTGCGCTCGTCGCTGCCTTGCCGGCCGCAGGAGCGCCGGCGGATCATATCTATATCGTCGACGTGCTCGGGAACATGATGATGCGCTACCCGAGCGACGCCGACCCGCGCAAGATGCTCAAGGATATCGCGCGATTGCTGCGTCATTCCAAATGGACGGCCTGAACACGCTTATGAGCCGATTTCACAAGTGGGCGGGCGTCGTCGCCTGCCTGGCCTTCGTCGTGGTCGTCGTCGGTGCGTACGTGAGGCTGATGGACGCCGGGCTCGGCTGTCCGGACTGGCCGGGCTGCTACGGCGAGATCACGCCGCATCATGCGAGTGACGAGATCGCGAAAGCGGTGGCGCAGCAGGGCGGCACGAGCGGCCCGGTTTCGCTGACCAAGGCCTGGAAGGAGATGGTCCATCGCTATCTCGCGGGCAGCCTGGGCTTGCTGATTCTCTCGCTCGCGGTGTGGAGCTGGGGCGCGCGCTCGGATGCGCGGCGCTCGCGCTTCCTCGCGTCGTCGCTGGTGGTGCTCGTCGCGCTGCAAGCGGCGTTGGGCATGTGGACCGTGACCATGCTGCTCAAGCCCGTCATCGTCACGCTGCATCTGCTGGGCGGCATGGCGACGCTCGCCCTGCTCACCTGGCTCGCGCTGCGCGGCTCCGGCGCAGCGAGCGGGCGCTCGCTTTCCGGCGTCACGGCCACGCACGCCATCGGCATTGCGGGCCTGCTCGTTCTCGTCGCCCAGATCGCGCTCGGCGGATGGGTGTCGACGAATTATGCGGCGCTCGCATGCGTCGACTTTCCGCAGTGTCATGGCCAGTGGCTGCCCGACATGGACTTCCGGCATGCGTTTCAGCTGGTGCGCGAGCTCGGCATGACCGCCGCGGGCACGCACCTGGCATACGAAGCGCTTACCGCCATTCACTGGACGCACCGCGTGGGCGCGCTCGTGACGACCCTGGTTCTCGGCCTGCTTGCCCTGCTGCTCGTCCGCACGCGCGGCATGCTGGCTTTCGGCGTTCTGCTGGCGGTGCTCCTGGCCGCCCAGGTGACGCTTGGCATCACCAATATCCTGGCAGGCCTGCCGCTGCCGGTAGCGGTCGCTCACAACGGCCTCGCCGCGCTGTTGCTGGTCACGCTCGTGGTGATAAACTTCCGCCTTTTTCAGAAGGCCCCCCGGTGATCTCCTCGACCCTCGCGCGACATCCTCTGACGTCGCGGGCTTATCAGTTCTACCAGCTGACCAAGCCGCGCGTAGTGTCGTTGATCGTCTTCACCGCGGTGATCGGCATGTTCCTCGCCGTGCCGGGCGCGGTGCCGCTGCGGGCGCTGCTCGCCGGCACGTTCGGCATCGCGCTCGTCGCGGGCGCCGCGGCTGCAGTGAACTGCCTCGTCGAGCAGAAGATCGACGCGATCATGGCGCGCACGCGCGGGCGTCCTCTGCCGCGCGGCCAGGTCAATTCTCTGGAGACGCTGATGTTCGCCGGCGTGGTGGGCGGCATCGGCCTCGCGACGCTTTACCACTGGGTCAACGCGCTGACGATGTGGCTGACACTGGCGACGTTCGTCGGCTACGCGGTGATCTACACGGTCATCCTCAAGCCGAACACGCCGCAAAACATCGTCATCGGAGGCGCATCGGGGGCGATGCCCCCGGTGCTGGGCTGGGCGGCTGCGACCGGGCAGGTCACGCCTGAGGCGCTGAGCCTGTTCCTCATCATTTTCGCATGGACGCCCCCGCATTTCTGGTCGCTCGCGCTGTACCGCAAGCACGAATATGCGAAGGCCGGAGTCCCGATGCTGCCGGTCACGCACGGCGACAAGTTCACGCGATTGCACGTGCTGCTGTACACCATCATCCTCTTCGCCTGCACGCTGCTGCCTTTCGTGATCCGCATGAGCGGCGTCATCTACCTCGCGACTGCAATCGGGCTCAGCGCGTGGTTCCTGTGGTACGCGGTGAAGATCTACACCGCGTACAGCGATCGGCTCGCACGCCGCACCTTCCGGTTCTCGATCTTCTATCTCACCGCGCTGTTCGCTGCGCTGCTCGTCGACCACTACCTGCGCATCCTGCTGTAGCGGCCATGCGCGCTCTCGCTCCCGCGCTGCTGTTCGTGCTCGCGCTGCTCGCGGCGTGCAGCAGCGGAGAGCAGCGGTTCCAGCTCACCGACGTGACGGGCGCGGATTTCGGCAACGAGCTGAACCTCACCGATCACAACGGAAAAGCGCGGACGCTGCAGGATTTCCGCGGCAAGGTCGTCGCGGTGTTTTTCGGCTTCACGCACTGCCCTGACGTCTGTCCGACGACGATGAGCGATCTCGCGATGGCCATGAAGGAGCTCGGCGGCGATGCCGAGCGCGTTCAGGTTCTGTTCGTCACCGTCGATCCGGAGCGCGATACCCGGCAGGTGCTTGCCCAGTACGTGCCGGCCTTCTACCCGTCGTTTCTCGGGCTGTATGGCGATGCGCAGGCCACGGCGCGCGCAGCGAAGTCATTCAAGGTGTTTTATCAAAAGCAGCCGCAAGCGGGCGGGTCGTACACCGTCGATCATGCGGCGGGCACGTACATCCTCGACACGCAGGGCAGATTGCGCCTCTTTGCGCAATACGGCGTCGGTCCGCAGGCTTTCCTGCACGATATCCGCGCGCTGCTCGCGTCGTAGGCGCAAACAAAAACCCCGGCGCTTCGAGCAGCCGGGGTTGGTGGCGGGCGACCGGTGTCGTCAGGCCGTCGCGCTAATGACGCCCTTCATTTTCGACAGCGCCTTGTTCTCGATCTGCCGGATGCGCTCGGCAGAGACGCCGAACTCGGCAGCAAGATCGTGCAGCGTCGCTGCCTTGTTTTCCGTCAGCCAGCGCGCCTCGATGATGCGGCGGCTGCGGGCATCGAGACTTTCGAGCGCGGTGCGCAAGCCCGTGCCGCGGCGCCGCTCCGTTTCCTCGGCTTCCAGACGGGCCGCCGGCTCCGCGTCTTCGGCGGAGAGGTATGCGATCGGCGCGTAGGTATCTTCTTCGTCGTCCGTGGCCGGCTCGAGGGCGATGTCCTGGCCGGTGAGACGGGTCTCCATCTCGACGACTTCCTCGGACTTCACGCCGAGCTGCTTCGCCATGGCGTCCACGTCCTCGGGACTCATCGTGCCGAGCGACTGCTTCAGGCTGCGCAGATTGAAGAACAGCTTGCGCTGCGCCTTGGTGGTCGCGATCTTCACGATGCGCCAGTTGCGGAGTATGAATTCGTGGATCTCCGCGCGTATCCAGTGCACGGCGAACGACACCAGCCGCGCCCCGTGCTCCGGATCGAAGCGCTTCACCGCCTTCATGAGGCCGATGTTCCCTTCCTGGATGAGGTCGGCCTGCGGCAGGCCGTAACCCATGTAGCCGCGCGCGATGGCGACCACTACCCGCAGGTGGGAAAGCACCAGCTGGCGCGCCGCGTCCAAATCATCCTCGTCGCGCAGGCGCCGGGCTAACCGCGTTTCCTGCTCCTGCGTGAGGATGGGAAACCGGTTGACCGCCTGGACGTAGCTTTCGAGGCTGCCCGTCGCGGACGGTATCGGTAACGTAAAAGCGTTCATCCTGAACCTCCCTCGTGACCGAGCAAGTTTAGCACTCGAGTAATGAGAGTGCCAGAAGAGCCAAAAGTTCCCGACTCAATCAGTCGGGTAATAGAGGCGCTGCAGGAAAACTACGTTGGTTCAGCGGCTTGCCGTGGAGGCCAAGTGCCGGCTCACCGACAGCCAGGCGCCCATCCAGCCGAGGAAACCGGAGAAGGCGAAGACCGCCAGCAGGTCCGTCCAAACCACCGGCCGCAAGGCGACCAGCATCCCGTACAGGTCCGACAGGGGCGCCAGCTCGCGGTTCAACAGGACTACGGTGCCGCCGACGATGGCGCAACCGGCCACGCCGCCAAGCGCGCCGAGCAATGCGCCGTCGTACAGGAAGGGCCGCCGGATGAAGCTCGCGGTGGCGCCGAAAAGCTGAGCGACTTCGATGTCGGCCCGCTGGGTGAGGATTTGCAGCCGGATGGTATTGAAGGTCACCGCGACCAGCGCGAAGGCGAGCAGCGTCGCGAGCACGAACACGGCGATGCGCGCCGTGCGCAGTACGGCTTCGAGGCGCTTCGCCCAGATCGAATCGAGCTGGGCGCGCTCGACCTTCGGCCACTTCGACAACTGCGCGCGCAAGGGCTCCAGAGTTGCCGAGCTCACGTCGCGCGCTTCGACGATGAATGCATCGGGCAGCGGATTGCGCTCCAGCCCTTGCAGCACATCCTTGAGTCCCGTGGACCGCTGCAGCTCCTGAAGCGCCTGATCGCGGGACACGAACGCCACTTTCTTCAGGTCGTCGCGCTGCTTCAGCTTGCGTTCGATGTCCGCAGCGTCCGTGCGTGTCGCGTCGCGATCCAGAAACAGCGTGATCTGCGGGTCTCCCGGCAGGTGCTGCGACCACAACTGCACGTTGTAGATCACGGTGTACAGCGCGACCGGCAGCGCAAGCGCAATGCCGATCACCAGCACGTTGAACAGCGCGGCGAACGGCGCGCGCGCGAGGCGGCGGAAAGCGCTGGTTACGGCGCGGCCGTGATGGGCGAGCCAGCGCTTCATGACGGCGTCGCCTCGGCGGCGGAAGCGGGCGCATGCTCGCTCGCGGCAATCGCGCCGCCTTCCAGCCTTACATGGCGCGGACGGAGCGCTTCGGCGAGCTGCGCGTCGTGGGTTGCGACGATGACCGTCACGCCGACCTGGTTGAACGAGCGGAACAGCGACGCCAGCTCGATGGCGTGCCGCGCGTCGAGATTACCGGTGGGCTCGTCGGCGACGAGTATCTTGGGCCGGTGCACGATCGCGCGCGCGATGCACAGCCGTTGCTGCTCGCCTCCCGAGAGGGCGACGGGCATTGCTTTCTCACGGCCCAGCAATCCCACTTTGTCGAGAGCTGCGCGCACCCGCCTGGCCGCGTCCTTGCTGTCGTAGCCCTGGATCTGCAGCGGCAGCGCGACGTTATCGAATGCGGAGCGGTCGTACAGGAGCTTCTGGTCCTGGAAAATGAGTCCGAAGACGCGGCGAAAGTACGGCACGGCGCGCGGCCGAAGACGCGCCACGTTCTGTCCGCTCACCACCACGCTGCCGCTGGTGGGTTTCTCCACCGCAGCGACGAGCTTCAGCAGCGTGCTTTTGCCGGCGCCGGAAGGGCCCGTGATGCACACCATTTCTCCGGCCGCGATCTCGAGCGACACCTGCTTCAGCGCTTCGTATCCGCCCGGGTACCGTTTGACGACCTGGCTCAGCGATATCATTTTTGAAGCGTAAAGAGTAAGGCGTCAGGAGTGAGGAGCAGCGTATTTTGCTTTTTTCACTCCTTACCCCTCACGCCTGACGCTTCACCGGCGGTAGCGTCTCATTCACCCAGCAGCGCATCGACGAAATCTTCCGCCTTGAACGGCCGCAGATCGTCGATGCCCTCGCCGACGCCGATGAAACGCAGCGGCATCGGCTGTCCGTGCGGCCGCTCGTGCGCGATCGCGGCGACCACGCCGCCCTTCGCCGTGCCGTCGAGCTTGGTCATCACGAGGCCCGTCACGCCCAGCGCAGCGTCGAACGCCTTGACCTGCGTGAGCGCATTCTGCCCGGTGTTCGCGTCCAGCACGAGCAAAACTTCGTGCGGCGCGCCGGGCAGCGCCTTGGCGACGACGCGCTTCACTTTCTTGATCTCTTCCATCAGATGCAGCTGCGTGGGCAGTCGACCCGCCGTATCGGCGAGAACGACGTCGATGCCGCGCGCGATCGCCGCATTGATCGCGTCGAAAATCACCGCCGCCGCATCGCCGCCCTGCTGCGCGATGACGGCAACATTGTTGCGCTCGCCCCATGCGATGAGCTGCTCGCGCGCCGCTGCGCGGAACGTGTCGCCCGCGCCGAGCAGCACGCGCTTGCCTTGCGCCTGGTAGTAATGCGCGAGCTTGCCGATCGAAGTCGTCTTTCCGGCGCCGTTCACGCCCGCGAGCATGATCACGAACGGCTTCTTGCCGTCGACGGACAGCGGCTGCTCCGCCGGCTTCAGCAGCTCGAGCAGCAGGCTGCGCAGGCCCTGCTTCAGCTGCGCCGTTTCGGTGTAGCGCTCGCGTCGCGCGAGGGCGCGCAGCCGCTCGATCAGCGTGTCGGTCGCCGTCACGCCCACGTCGGCCGTGAGCAGCACGGTCTCCAGCTCTTCGTAGAATGCCTCGTCGAGCTTGCGGCCCGCGCCGAACAGACCGGTCAGCTTCGTGCCGAGGTTCTGCCGCGTCTTGGTAAGACCGGCGCGCAGGCGTCCCAGCCATCCCGTCGCCTCGGGCTGCTCGCCGGCCGGTGCGACGGGCTCGGCCGCGGCGGGCGGCTCCGGCGGCGCGACTGCTTCTTCGGCGGAAGGTTCCAGCTCTTCCGGACTGTCGGGCTTGGACTCGTCCCTGGCCCGACGCTTCAGGAAACTAAACATGCGAGATTCAAGTCAGAATGCGGGAGGAAAGGCGGGCGTTGCTGACTGGCCCGCCTGATCGTCTACAATTCTACCCGAAGCAAACTCACCGTATCGCGGTTCCTCGATGAAAATCCGGAATGATATTGCGGCCCTGCTGCTGGCGCTGGGCCTGAGCTCCAGCGCACCTCTGCTTGCGGCAACGGCCGCGACCGATGCGTCCACCGTGGCGACTGCGCCGCGTTCCGCGCAAACCAGCGAGTACGCGCTGGACAACGGCATGCGCGTTATCGTGAAGCCCGATCATCGCGCACCGGTGGTCGTCTCCATGGTGTGGTACCGCGTCGGCAGCGTCGACGAAGTCACGGGACACACGGGCGTGGCGCATGTCCTCGAGCACATGATGTTCAAGGGCACGCGCGACGTCGGCCCCGGCCAGTTTTCGCGGCTGGTCGCCGCGGCGGGCGGGCGCGACAACGCGTTCACCAGCCGCGACGCGACGGCGTATTTCCAGACGCTGCAGAAGTCCGAGCTGCCGCTTGCATTGAAGCTCGAAGCCGATCGCATGGCGAACCTGATTCTCTCCGCCGACGAATTCAAGCGGGAAATCCAGGTGGTGATGGAAGAGCGGCGCTGGCGCGTCGAGGACCAGGCCCGCTCGCTGCTGGTCGAGCAGATGATGGCGACGGTGCTCAAGGCGCATCCGTACCGCCAGCCGGTGATCGGCTGGATGAACGATCTGCAGAACATGAGCGTGGAAGACGCACGCGCTTTCTACCAGCGCTGGTACGGTCCCAACAACGCGCTGCTGGTGGTGGTCGGTGACGTGCAGCCGGACGAAGTGTTCGGGCTCGCGAAGAAATATTTCGGGCCGTTGAAGCCGCGCGCGCTGCCGGAGCGCAAGCCGCAGGTGGAGCCGGTGCAGCGCGGCATACAGCGCATCACCGTGAAAGCGCCCGCCGAGCTGCCGAACCTGGTCATGACGTATCGCACGCCGGCGCTGCAGGATCCGGAGCACGACTGGGAGCCGTACGCGCTCGACGTGCTCTCGGACGTGCTTTCGGGCAATGAGGCGGCGCGCCTGAATCGCAGCCTCGTGCGCGATCAGCGCATTGCGAGCTCGGCAGGCGCGGGCTACGACAGCGTAGGCCGCGGGCCGGCGCTGTTCCAGCTGTTCGCCACGCCGACGCCGGGCAAGAATGCGGCGGAGCTCGAGCAGGCGCTGCGCCGCGAGATCCGCAGCGTGGTCGACAAAGGCGTCAGCGCCGAGGAGCTGGAGCGCGTGAAAGCGCAGTCGGTCGCGTCGCACGTGTACGAGCGCGACTCGATGATGTTCCAGGCGCGGCAGATCGGCGGGCTGGAAATCGCCGGACTGTCGCATCGCCACATCGATCTTTTCCTCGAAAAGCTCAAGGCGGTGACGCCGGAGCAGGTCCAGGCGGTCGCGACGAAGTATCTCGTCGACGACGGCCTTACCGTCGCGTATCTCGATCCGCAACCCCTGCCCGCAGAGCGCCCCGCGCCGCCGCCCGGAGGTCCAGACCATGTCCGTTAACGTGCAGCGCCTGTGCGCGGCATTGCTGCTGCTCGTCGCGAGCGGCTGGGCGCACGCGATATTGCCGATACAGCACTGGGAGACGCGCAACGGCGCGCGCGTGCTGTTCGTGGAAAATCACGATCTGCCGATCATCGATTTGAGCGTCGAGTTTCCGGCGGGCGCGGCCTACGACGGCAAGCAGAAAGCCGGGCTCGCGCGCATGACCAATCGCGTGCTCCAGCTCGGCGCGGACAAGCTCGACGAGGACGACATCGCGCGCCGCCTCGCGGATGTCGGCGCGATGATGCACGGGCGCTTCGATACCGACCGCGGCGGCCTTGCGCTGCGCACTTTGTCGAGCGCGAAGGAGCGTGAGCAGGCGCTCGGCGTGTTCGCAGCGGTGCTGGAGCAGCCGACGTTTCCGGCAAACGTGTTGTCGCGCGAAAAAGTGCGCACCATCGCCGCGATCAAGGAATCGAACACCAAGCCCGAGACCATAGCCGCGGTGAATTTCTTTCGCCTCGTGTTCCCCGACCATCCGTACGGGCAGCGACAATCCGGCGAGGTGGAAACCGTCGAAGCGCTGACGCGGGACGACATGGTGAAGTTCTATCGCGACCATTACGTCGCGCGCCACGCCGTGGTCGCGTTGATGGGCGATCTCACGCGGGAAGAAGCAGCCGCGATCGCAGAGCGCGTGACGGCCGGCCTGCCGGCGGGCAGCGGCGCCGCGCCCGAGCTGCCCGCTGTGAGCGATCTCGGCAAGGGCGACACGCGCCGGATCGCGCACCCGGCGACGCAAAGCCACATCCTCGTCGGCGCGCCAAGCATCCGGCGCAACGATCCGGACTATTTTCCCCTGCTGGTCGGCAATTACGTGCTCGGCGGCGGGGGCTTCGTGTCGCGGCTGGTGGAAGAGGTGAGGCAGAAGCGCGGGCTCGCGTATTCCGCTTACAGCACGTTCTCCGCGCTGCAGCGCAAAGGGCCTTTCATGATCGGCATGCAAACGCGGCGCGACCAGACCGACGAGGCGCTCAAGGTGGTGGACCGGACGCTGCGCGACTTTCTCGAAAAAGGTCCGACGGAAGAGGAGCTCACCGCGGCGAAGCAGAATCTCGCCGGCGGTTTTCCGCTGCGCATCGACAGCAACGGCAAGATCCTCGAGTATCTGGCATTGATCGGCTTCTACCAGCTGCCGCTCACGTACCTGGAAGATTTCGTGAAGAACGTCGGGCGCGTGACGGTGGCCGATGTGCGCGCCGCGTTCAAGCGCCATCTCGATGCGAGCCGCATGGTGACCGTGGTGGTCGGCGCGGGGCAGAGCCCGGACAGAACGGCGTCCAGCACTCAACAATAAACGAACGCCGCGCGATGCGGCACATACGATGACCAGCAACCGCGTGCGTATCGTGGGCGGCGCCTGGCGCAGCCGGCTGGTGCGGTTCGCAGACCGCCCGGGCCTGCGCCCCACGCCGGACCGCGTGCGTGAAACGCTCTTCAACTGGCTGGGACAGGATCTCACGGGCCGCACGGCGCTCGATCTCTACGCCGGCAGCGGCGCGCTCGGCTTCGAGGCGGCGTCGCGCGGCGCGCGGCACGTCGTCATGGTCGAGCGCGATCCGGTGAGCGTGCGCGCCCTGGTCGCGGCGGGCGAAGCGCTGCAGGCGCGTCAGGTGGAAGTGGTGCGAGCCGATGCGCTAGAATTCATCCAGCGCGCGCGCCGACTCTACGACGTCATTTTTCTCGATCCGCCGTTTGCCGATGCCCCATGGCCGCTGCTGCTCGAGCGTGTGGCTTCGCATCTCGCGGCCGACGGCATGGTGTACTGCGAAAGCGGCGCGCCGCTGCAGTTGCCGGCCGGGTGGACGGCGCACCGGACCGGCCATGCGGGCCAGGTGAATTACATATTACTCAAACGGACGGCTCATGAACCACATCGCGGTGTACCCGGGGACGTTTGATCCGCTGACGCTGGGACACGAGGACCAGGTGCGCCGCGCCGCGCGCCTCTTCGACCGCGTGATACTTGCGGTGGCGGACAGCCGCGCCAAGAAGCCGTTCTTCAGCCTCGACGAGCGCGTGGAGATGGCGCGTGAAGTGCTCGCGGACGTGCCCAACATCGAGGTGTGCGGATTCTCGGGCCTGCTGATGAAGTTCGTGCAGGAGCGCGGCGCGCGCGTGGTGGTGCGCGGCTTGCGCGCCGTGTCCGACTTCGAATACGAGTTCCAGCTCGCGGGGATGAACCGCGGGCTGTATCCCGATGTCGAAACGGTGTTCCTCACGCCGGGCGAGCGTTTCATGTTCATTTCCGCGACGATAGTGCGGGAAATCTCGGTGCTCGGGGGCGACGTGAGCAAGTTCGTGCCGACCAGCGTTGCAAAGCGGCTGGCGGACAAGATCAGGCAGATGGGCGGGAAATAAGCATGGCTTTGATGATCACCGACGAGTGCATTAACTGCGACGTCTGCGAGCCGGAGTGTCCCAACGACGCGATTTCGGCGGGCGAGGAGTTCTACGTCATCGACCCGCACAAATGCACCGAGTGCGTCGGCCACCATCCCGAGCCGCAATGCCGCAAGGTGTGCCCGGTCGACTGCATTCCGCTCAACCCCGAGTGGCAGGAGACGCAGGAGCAGCTTCAGGAGAAATACGTGCGACTCACCGGTAACCCCCCACTGCGCCGCACCGGTTGATCGCCGCTTACTTTTGGCAGCGCGGGCAGTAGAAGGTCGAGCGCTGTCCCTGCCGCAGCTCTCTCACCTTCGTACCGCACTCCCGGCACGGCTCTCCGCCGCGCCCGTACACCAGGTGCTCGTTCTGGAAGTACCCCGCCTGGCCGTTGCTGCCGACATAGTCGCGCAAGGTGCTGCCGCCCGCGCGTATCGCGTCCTCGAGCGTGTCGCGGATATGCGCGACCAGCGTGTCGTAGCGGTCGCGCCCGATACGGCGCGCCGCAATCCTGGGATTGATGCGCGCGCGGAACAGCGCTTCGCTGGCGTAGATGTTGCCCACGCCGGCCACCACGTGGCTGTCCATGATGACCTGCTTGATCGCGGCGCTGCGATTGCGCGTCTGCGCATGCAGGTACGCGCCCGTGAAAGCGGGATCGAAAGGCTCCGGGCCGAGATCCGCGAGCAGGCGATGCGTGGCTGCGCCCGGCTCCTGCCACAGCACCAGGCCGAAGCGGCGCGGATCGCGCAGCCGCACGGTGGCGCCGCTTTCGAGCACGAGATCGAAGTGATCGTGCGTCGCGGGCGGCGTGCCGCGGTCCACCAGCCACAGGCGACCCGACATGCCGAGGTGCACGATGAGCGTGCCACGGTCGCACACGATCAGCAGGTACTTCGCGCGCCGCTCGACGGCGCTGATCCGCGCGCCTGCGATCCTGCGCTCGAGCGACCGCGGTATCGGCACGCGCATGTCGCGATTGCGCACGATGGCCTGCATCACGCGCTGGCCGGCGAGCACGGGATGAAGACCGCGCCGCGTGGTCTCGACTTCAGGCAGCTCGGGCATGCGCTTCGCGGTGAGGTGGGAGGCGGGAGGCGGGAGGCGGAAGAACGCGCGAGAGCACGCGCTTGTGGGCCGTGGCCGTCATTTTGCCGGTGCGCCCGGCGGCGCGAGCAGGCGGCGCGCGGCGTTCACGAAGAAGTAATAGCGCATGTGCTCGTCGTAGCGTGTGAACGCGATCTCGCCTTCGAGCTCGGCGACGCCGATGGCGATGCTGCGGCCGTCGCGCAGCTCGAGGCCGATGTGGCTCGCCGGCGCGCGGCCTTCGAAAGGCTCCGCTCTCAGCGCCGACGCGAGCTGCCAGCGTTCCACCCAGTGCAGCACGTCGTCCTGGCTCATGTCCGCGTCGCCCGGCGTGACTTTCCACTTGCCGTCTTGCTGCGTCACCTTGAACTGGGGAAAGGAGAATGCAACCGGCGCCTCCTGCGCGCCCAGCAGACGGCGATCGTTGAGCGCTGCGGGTTGGGCTGGAATGACGCCGGCGTAGCGCGACTCGAGCAGGAGCACCTTGTCGCCGCGCTGGAGGTACACGCCGCCGGTCACCGGGTTGATGCCGCCCATTGCGTACGTCTGTCCGTCGACGGTGACCCGCGCGCGCGGATGGTCGAGCTCGAAGCGCTCGAGGTCCGTCGCCGGCAGCGACAGCTCGGAGGTGCCTTCGAGCAGCGACAGGATGCGCTCGACCTGCAGCGTGTCCGCGCGGCCGGCGTGGGGTGCGACGATACGCCACGCGCCGCTCTCTTTTTTCATCGCGACGGCCGGCTTGCCGGGCCATTCGACGCGCAGCTCGCGCGCACTGCCGGGCGCGAGCGTGGAGACGCGCTCGCGTGACGACTTCACATCCGCGGGCCGTAGCCATATCCACAGGCCGAGGCCGGCGATCAGCGCCAGCATGACGCCGAGCGTGATCCACGACTTGCGCATTGCGTCGGACGTCACGCCGCCTTGCGCCGGCGCCACCAGATCACGCCGCCGGCGACGATGAAGGCGAGCGGCAGCACGATGAGGAAGCTGAACACGATGAGATACAGCATTGCCGGCTCGAGATTGATGCGCACGTCGGCTGCCGGGCGCGGCTCGACGGCGACCAGGCTGTCTTCCCCGGCGACCCAGTTCACCATCGCCAGACCGAGCTGCAGGTTGCCGCCGTTGCCGAGAAAGGTGTTCGCGAGCATCTGCCCCGTGCCGACGACGATGACGCGCTGTTGACGATCGCCCACGCTGCGCTCGAACGCCGCCGCGACCGGCACCGGCCCGGGAAAATCGCGGCTCTTGTCGAAGGTGACGCGCTCGTCGAGCCGTCCGACTTCCACCCAGCCGCGCGGCGCCGCTTCCACCAGCGTGGTGACGCGCCATTCCTCGTTCTCCAGCGTGCCGATCTGGCGCGCGAACGGGAACACCGTGTTCAATTGAAAGCCCGCCGTGACCGGATGGTGCGCGTAGCTGCTCGCGACCGCGAACGCGGGCGGACCGGTACGCGGCTTGAGCGTCGGGTCGACGACGACGCCCGGCGTGAGCACGAGCCCGAGCGTTTCCGCGACCGGCTGCAAGCCGTGCAAGGGCTCGGGGTCGATCAGCCACAGCAGGTTGCCGCCGCCGTCGACGTAACGCTTGATCTTCTGCACCTCCGACGGCTGCAGATCGGTCTGCGGGCTCGCGATGACGAGCGCGGCCGCGTTCGCCGGCACTTCCTGCGCAAGCGCGAGATTGACGCTGTTGAGCTTCAGGCCGCGCTGCTGCAGCTGCCTGCCGAACTCTCCGAGGTCGTGATTCGCGATGCCGTCCAGCCGCCGCTCGCCGTGACCTTCGAGCCAGAGCACGAGGCTGTTCGCGCCGCGCATGAGCCGCATCAGCAGGTTGGCGAAGTTCTGTTCGTTGAGATCGGCGAGCGGCAGATGCTCGGTGCGCCGGTGATACTCCAGCACCAGCTCGTTCGGCGCGCGGATGCCGGCTGCGGTTGCGCGCTTGGGCTGCTCGCGCGGATCGACGATTTCCAGCGCGATGTCCGGCTTGATGCGCTGGTACGGGCGCAGGCGGTCGCGCACCCATTTGTGCAAGTCGGCGCCGCTCGCATCCTGGGCCACTGCGTAGGCCGTGACCTGCAGCGGGCCGTCGAGCTGCTTCAGCACGCCCGTGGTCCCGGCCGAGAGCGTGTTGCGCGCGCTGCGCGTGACGTCCCACTCCTTGCGGTACTCGCGCGCGACGAACGCGAGCAGCGCGACGAGCACGATCAGCAGGCCGAGGAACAGCGCGCTCTGGAACAGGGCGCGAGCGCGGAAGCGGCGATCGACGCGCATCTAGCCGCGCACCCGCTGCGCGTCGAGCCGGCGCACGGTGAGTATCAGGAACATGACGGTCAACAGGAGGAAACAGGCGATCACCGCCGTGTCGACCACTCCCTTGCCGAGCGGCTCGAAGTTCTTCAGCGGCGAGAACACCTGCACCAGCGCGGCGGGAATGTCCCACGCCCGGGCGCGCAGGCTGTCGCCGGCGGTCTCGCCCATGAGAATCATGGCGAGCAGCGCGGCAAACGCGCCGAGCGCCGCCGCCATCGGCTGTGCCGTGAGCGAGGAGACGTACAGGCTCACCGCGGCGAAATTGGTCGCCAGCAATATGAGGCCGAGCAGCATGCTGGCGAGCAGCCCGTAGTCGAGCTGTGTGGTTGCGGCAAGCGACAGCGGCATCAGGCTGATGAGCGCAATGATGATCAGCAGGAACACGAGGAGCCCGAGAAACTTGCCGACGACGATTTCCGCGATCGACACCGGCGCGGACAGCAGCAGCACCATCGTCTGGTTGCGTCTTTCTTCGGCAATGACGCGCATCGCGAGCAGCGGGACGGCGAACAGCAGCACGATGGCGGCGAGCGCGAACATCGGCGCGGCCACCATCTCGGTCACGCCCGGCGGGCTCGCGAGCTGTATCAGCTGCGGCTGGATCTGCAGGAAATCGTCGAGGCGCTTGAGGAACACGTAGCCCAGCACGAACTGCAGCACGGTGAGCACCAGCCAGGCGAGCGGCGATGCGAACAGCGTCTTCAGCTCTTTGCCGGCGATGGTGACTATCATGCGGTGACCCGTTTCATGGCGCTCATCCGGCCGGTACTTGTTCTTCCTCGCGCCGCGTGAGGTTCACGAACACGTCCTCGAGGCTGCTCTGCGCGGGCGCGAGCTGATACAGGCCCCAGTCGCGCGCCACGCACTGCGCGATCACGGCGTCGACTGCGTCGTCGCGCGTCTCGAACTGCACGCGAAAGTGATGGTCGTCGAGCCGCTCGACGGCGGCGAGGCCGCCCACCGACTGCAGCTCGCCGAGAGGCGGCGGCCGCTTCAGGCCGAGCAGCATGATGCGGCCGCTGTGGATCTGCTTCAGCGCGGTGATGGTGTCGCCGTAGACGAAACGCCCGTGATGCATGATGTGCACGCGATCGCAGACGGCTTCGACCTCGGGCAGTATATGCGTGGAGAGAATGACACTGTGCGAGCTGCCGAGTTCACGGATGAGCGCGCGTATGCCGCGAATCTGGTGCGGGTCGAGGCCGACCGTCGGCTCGTCCATGATCACCACGTCGGGCTCGTGCACGATTGCCTGGGCGATGCCGACGCGCTGCTGGTATCCCTTGGACAGATGGGCGATCAGCTTGCGGCCGACCTCGGTGAGCCCGCAGCGCTCCTTCGCCTTCGCCACCGCGGCCTTGCGCACGGCGTGCGGCACGCGATGCAGCTTCGCGGCGAGCATCAGGTATTCGTCGACGTTGAGCTCGCGATAGAGCGGCGGCGTCTCCGGCAGGTAGCCCAGCTTGCTTTTCGCCGCGGTCGGCTGCTCCAGCAGGTCGATGCCGCAGATCGCAACGGAGCCCTCCGTCGGCGCGAGATTGCCGGTCAGCATCTGCATCGTCGTCGTCTTGCCCGCGCCGTTGGGCCCGAGAAAGCCGAGCACCTCGCCGCGCTTCAGTTCCAGGTCGATCGACGACACGGCGGTGTGGGCGCCGAACCGGCGCGTCAGCGAGCGCGCGGACAGCGTGGTTGCGGATGGCGGTTGCGGCATGCGCGGAGGTTATTACGGCAGCACGGCAAAGTATAGGGGCAGGAACCACGACGGTGCATTCGCGGTCGAACGGCACGGCCGGAGCGCCGCCCGCGACTTGTGGCCCGATCGAAATATAGCCTAAGATGTGCTTGTTTACGAAGCGCGGGCCCAGCCTTCCGTGGCCCGTTCCCTTCCCCCCCACATAGCGTACCAATTTTTCCGCATGAGCCATTCAGTGTCCGCCGCGCTGTTGTTGCTGTTCGCCGCCGGTTGCGCGCAACAGCCGTTGCAGGGTCAGACGCACCTCGCTGCCGCGCCGCAGGCGCCGTCGGAGGCGAAGCAGCCGCATGCGGCCGCGGCGCCGATCAAACGCACGCCGACGCTGCCGAGCGTGGAGTTGACCGAGCAGATGATGTTCAAGCTCATGCTCGCCGAAGTGGCGCTGCAGCGCGGACAACCGCAGATCGCCGTGCCCGCGCTTCTGGATCTCGCGCGCGAGACGCGCGATCCGCGCCTCGCGCAACGCGCGACCGAGGCTGCCTGGAATGCGCGCATGGTGTCGTCCGCGCTCGAGGCCGCCGGGTTGTGGCTGCAGACGGATCCGGAATCCACGCAGGCGCGCCAGATACTCGCGGTCCTGCTGCTGAACCAGTCCCAGCTCGATGAAGCGCGTCCGCATCTGCAGCAGTGGCTCGCCTCCGATCCGGCTCATATCGGCGCGAGCTTCCTGCAGCTTTCCAAGCTGCTGTCGCGGAACAAGGACCGCCAGGGCGTGCTGCAGCTCATGCAGGCGCTTGCCCAGCCGTACGCGGATGTGCCGGAAGCGCGCCTCACCGTAGCGCAGGCGGCCTGGAACGCCGGAGCGCTGCAGATCTCGCTCGACGAATCGCGGGCGGCGCTGAAGTTGCGGCCGGACTGGGAGCTTGCCGCGCTGTTTCACGCGCAGGCATTGCAGCGACGCTCGAATGCCGAAGCGGCGAAATTCCTCGGCGAGTACCTTGCGATGCACCCGAAAGCGAGCGATGCGCGGCTCAATTACGCGCGGCTGCTGGTGGCGGAGAAGCGTTATGTCGACGCGCGCAGGGAATTCGAGACGCTGCTCGCCGCACATCCCGAGAGTCCCGACATGGCGATGGCGGTCGCCGCGCTCGCGATGCAGTCGACGGACTACGATCGCGCCGAGACGCTGCTGAAAGACCTGCTCGACAATCCGTCGTACAAGGACAAGAACACGGCGCGCCTGTACCTCGGCCAGCTCGCCGATGAGCGCAAGCGCTATGACGAGGCGCTGAAGTGGTATGCGAGCGTCGAGCGCGGCGACCAGTTCATACAGGCGCAGTCGCGCTATGCCAGCGTGCTCGCCAGGGAGGGCAGGCTCGACGAGGCGAGGGCGCACCTTCAGGGCGTTCCCGACGCCAATAACCAGCAGCGCGTTCAGCTCACCCAGGCCGAGGCGCAGCTGCTGCGCGATGCGGGACGTTTCCGCGAAGCGTTCGACGTGCTCGGCCAGGCGCTCGATAGGCTGCCGAATTATCCGGACCTGCTGTACGACCATGCGATGGCGGCCGAGAAGGTCGAGCGTTACGACGTGCTCGAATCGAATCTGCGCAAGCTGATCGAGATTCGCCCGGACAACGCGCATGCGTACAACGCGCTCGGCTATACGCTCGCCGATCGCAACGAGCGCCTGCCCGAAGCGCGCAAGCTGATCGAGACGGCGCTCAATCTCACGCCCGAAGATCCTTTCATCATGGACAGCATGGGGTGGGTGCTCTACCGGCAGGGCCAGCTGAAGGAGGCGCTCGACTGGCTGCAGCGCGCGCACATGATGCGCCCGGACGCCGAGGTCGCCGCGCATCTCGGCGAAGTGCTGTGGGCCGACGGGCAGCAGGAACGTGCGCGCCAGGTGTGGACCCACGCGCTGCGCGAGAATCCCAAGAACGAGCAGCTGCAGTCCACGGTCAAGCGGTATGCGCCGCTGATGGTGCCTGCCGCCCGATGATGCGGCTGCGCGCGCTGGCGGCCTCGATCGCGCTGCTCGCGCTGGCGGCATGCGCGGCTTTCGCGCCGCGCGCCGACGTCCCCGACTTCGACATGCTCGGACGCGTGTTCGTCGGCTACGAGGGACCGTCGTTTTCTTCCAATCTGCGCTGGAACCATGCGGAGGGCGCAGACCAGATCTGGCTCATGAGCCCGCTCGGGCAGACGCTGGCCTATATCGAGGACGGTGCCACCGGTGCGTCGCTCACCGGCGCGGATCAGCAGCAGTACCACGCCGCCAGCGTCGAGAGCCTCACGCGGCGCGCGCTCGGCTGGTCGCTCCCGCTCGCCGAGCTGCGCTACTGGGTGCGCGGCGAGGAAGTTCCGGGCGCGCCTGCCGCAGACGTGCAGCGCGCCGCCGACGGACGGTTGCTCGAGCTCACGCAGGCCGGCTGGAAAATCACGTTCACCCCGCCCGCGCAGCATGCGGGCAATCGCCTGCCGCAGCGCCTGCAGCTCAGCAACGGCAGTCAGCAGATTCGCCTGGTGATCGACGAATGGCGCGTAGTCACGAAGGCGCCATGAGCGTCGCACGGGGCAAAGCGCATGGAGCCGCACTGAGAAGGGCATGCCATTGGGCGGCGTGACCGGCGCCGTCCACAGCTACCCGGCGCCGGCCAAGCTCAACCTGATGCTGCGCATCGTCGGGCGCCGGCCTGACGGCTATCACCTGCTGCAGACCGTGTTCCGCTTCATCGATTACGGCGATACGGTGACGATTGCCGTGCGCGACGACGGCGACATCACGCGCAGCCGGAATATCAGCGGCGTGCCCCCCGAGACGGATCTCACCATACGCGCCGCACGCGCCCTCCAGCAGGCGACCGGATGCAGGCTCGGCGCGGATATCGCGGTCGAAAAGCGCATACCGATGGGCGGTGGACTGGGCGGCGGCAGCTCGGATGCCGCGACCGTATTGCTCGCTCTCAACCGCCTGTGGAACACGGGGCTGACCCGCGAGGCGCTGTCGGGGTTAGGGCTTACTCTGGGGGCCGATGTGCCGGTGTTCGTGTTCGGCCGCAACGCGTTTGCCGAGGGGGTCGGCGAGCGCCTGACCGCCATCGAATTGCCCGCCGCATGGTACGTGGTGCTGACACCGCGGCTGGCCGTCCCGACGGCTCGCGTTTTCGCGCATCCGGATTTGAAACGGGACTCGGAACCAATTAGAATACAACGCTTTTCCGCGGGGCCGGGGGGTAACGGCCTGCAGCCTGTGGTGTGCAGCGAGTACCCGGAAGTGGCACGGCATCTTGCCTGGCTGGAACAGCAGGCGCCGGCCATGATGACCGGCTCCGGCGCCAGCGTATTCGCCGCTTTTGGCAGCGAGCGCGCGGCGCGCGCAGTGCTTGCCAGGCTGCCGGCGGACATGAACGGATTCGCGGCTGCAGGGCTGGACCGCCATCCGTTGCAGCACCTCGCAGACTAGCGCGATTGTTTGCGGGCGGCCGACCCGAGTCAGCCGTCCGTCTTGATATGCTTTTGGGGAGTCGCCAAGTGGTAAGGCACCGGATTTTGATTCCGGCATTCGTAGGTTCGATCCCTACCTCCCCAGCCAACATTCATTATCGAGGCGGCCACGAGCCGCCTCGTGCATTCCCGGGGAGATGCCGTGGCGCTCGATAGGTTGATGGTGTTCGCGGGAAACGCGAACCTCAAGCTCGCGGGTGACGTGGTGAGCCATCTGCGCATCGCGCTGGGACGCGCCAAGGTCGGACGCTTCAGCGACGGCGAGGTCATGGTCGAGATCCTCGAGAACGTGCGCGGCAAGGACGTGTTCGTGCTGCAGTCGATCTGCCAGCCGACCAACGACAACCTGATGGAATTGCTGGTGATGGTCGATGCGCTGAAGCGCGCGTCGGCCGCCCGCGTGACGGCAGCGATACCGTACATGGGTTACGCGCGGCAGGATCGCCGCCCGAGCTCGGCGCGCGTGCCGATCTCCGCGAAGGTGGTCGCGAACATGATGACCAGCGCCGGCGTGGACCGCGTGCTGACGATGGACCTGCACTCGGAGCAGATCCAGGGGTTTTTCGACATCCCGGTGGACAACATCTACTCGGGGCCGATCATGCTGGGCGACGTGTGGAAGCACGGCCATCAGAACCTGGTCGTCGTGTCGCCGGACGTCGGCGGCGTGGTGCGCGCAAGAGCGCTGGCGAAGCGCCTGGAAGCCGATCTGGCGATCATCGACAAACGGCGCCCGCGCCCGAACGTCGCAACGGTGATGAACATCATCGGCGAGGTGGACGGTCGCACCTGCGTGATCGTCGACGACCTGGTCGATACGGCGAACACGCTGTGCGAAGCGGCGGCGGCGCTGAAGCGCCATGGCGCGTTGCAAGTGTATGCGTACTGCACGCACCCGGTGCTGTCGGGGCCTGCGGTCGAGCGCATCGCGAACTCGGCGATCGACGAGATCGTCGTGACGGACACCATACCGCTGCGTGAAGACGCGCAGCAGTGCAGCAAGATACGCGTGCTTACTGTGGCGAGCCTGCTCGCGGAAACCATGCGGCGGATTAGCGCCGAGGATTCGGTCAGCTCGCTGTTCGTCGAGTAATACCTCGCAGTGCCGAACGATGAGCGTCTTGCGGACGCTCATCATTCCGCATTTCGCGGAAGGCGGGACGGTCTGGTCGCGGACGTTCCGAATTACAGGAGAACGAGATGAAAATCGAAGTTGTTGCTTTCCCGCGTGAGAAGCAGGGAACGGGTGCGAGCCGCCGCCTGCGCACGAGCGGGCGGGTTCCGGGCGTGATTTACGGCGCGGACAAGCCGGCACAGGCGATAGAGGTGGATCAGAACGCGCTGCTGCGTCATCTGAAGCTGGAAGCGTTTCATTCTTCCATTCTGGACATGACGGTCAGCGGCTCGAAGGAGCGCGTGCTGCTGCGCGATTTCCAGCTGCACCCGTGGAAGCCGATCGCGCTGCACGTGGACTTCCAGCGCGTCGATCCGAACAAGAAGATCCACATGCGCGTGCCGCTGCACTTCATGAACCAGGAAGCGGCCCCGGGCGTCAAGCTCGGCGGCGGCGTGATGCAGCACGTGATGAACGACATCGAGGTGCAATGTCTGCCCGATGCGCTGCCCGAGTTCATCGAGGTGGACCTGAAGGACCTCGAGCTCGGCCAGGCGGTGCACGTGCAGGACCTCAACCTGCCGGCCGGCGTGGAAATCACTGCCAAGCTGCGTCAGGACAATGCGGCGGTCGTGATCCTGCAAGTGCCGCGCGAGCAGGTGGTCGAGGAAGAAGTCGCAGCACCGGTCACCGAGATCACCGGCCAGGCTCCGGAAGCAGCTGCAGCAGCAGGAGCACCCGCTGCCGGCGGCGAGAAGAAAGAAGAGAAAAAGGAAGAGAAGAAGGAAGGCGGCAAGTAACGCAGCCTCAAGCGGCGCACTTGTCCCACCCGAGCCCGCCGCGGCCACTGCGGCGGGCTTTTTATTGCAGCACAGTCAGTATGGCGATCGGGTTGCACACGCAATCATGATGAAGCTCATCGTCGGCCTCGGGAATCCGGGCCGCAAGTACGAGACGACGCGGCACAACGCCGGGTTCTGGTGGGTCACCGAGCTCGCGGCGCGCAATCACGCGCCGCTTGCGGCGGCCCCGCGTTATCACGGCCGCACCGGCAAGATCGCGTCGCCGCACGAGATCTGGCTGCTGCTGCCCGAGACGTACATGAACGAGAGCGGCCGCGCAGTCGCGGCGCTCGCGAATTTCTACAAGATCACGCCGCAGGAAATGCTCGTCGTGCACGATGAGCTCGATCTGCCGGCGGGCGCCGCGCGCCTGAAAAAAGGCGGCGGCACCGGCGGCCACAACGGGCTCAACGACATCGGCTCGCGGCTGGGCACCAAGGACTTCTGGCGGCTGCGGCTGGGCATAAGCCATCCGCGAGACAGCGCGATGCCGCAGCAGGATGTCGCCGACTACGTGCTCCATCCGCCGGGCGCTGAAGACCGCGCTGCGATCGGGCAGGCGCTGACGCGCAGCCTGGAGGTGTGGCCGCTCATCGCCGACGGCAGGCTCGAAGCGGCGATGCTGAAGTTGCACACTGTCATGTGAGTGAGGAGTCAGGGGTAAAACCCCGCTTCCCCCCCGCTCTTTACTCCTAACCCCTCACTCCTTACGCCTCACTGAAAAATCATGTCCCTCAAATGCGGCATCGTCGGTCTTCCCAACGTCGGCAAATCGACGCTCTTCAACGCGCTCACCAAGGCTGGCATCGCGGCTGAGAACTATCCCTTCTGCACCATAGAGCCGAACGTCGGCATCGTCGAGGTGCCCGATCCGCGTCTCGCGCAGCTCGCCCTGCTCGCGAAGCCGGAGAAAATCATTCCGGCGGTGGTGGAGTTCGTCGACATCGCGGGTCTCGTGGCGGGCGCGTCCAAGGGCGAAGGCCTGGGCAATCAGTTTCTCGCCAACATCCGCGAGACCGATGCGATCGCGCACGTCGTGCGCTGCTTCGAGGACGAGAACGTCGTGCACGTTGCCGGCAAGATCGACCCGGTGTCCGACATCGAGACCATCAACACCGAGCTCGCGCTGGCGGATCTCGCGACGGTCGAAAAGCAGATGGCTCGTTATGCGAAAGTCGCGCGCGCGGGCGGCGACAAGGAAGCGCAGCGGCTGGTCGCGGTGCTGGAGAAGTGCCTCACGGCGCTGAACGCTGCGCGTCCGGTGCGCGCGCTCGACCTCTACGAGGAAGAGGTCGCAGTGCTCAGGCCGCTGTGCCTCATCACCGCGAAGCCCGCGATGTACATCGCCAACGTGCGTGAGAACGGCTTTGACCACAATCCGCATCTGGACGCGGTGAAGAAGCATGCGCAGACCGAAGGCGCGCCCGTGGTTGCGGTGTGCGCCGCGATAGAAGCGGAAATCGCGGACATGGATGACGAGGACAAGGGCGTCTTCCTCGCCGACATGGGGATGAGCGAGCCGGGGCTGGACCGCGTGATACACGCCGGCTACGAGCTACTGGGCCTGCAAACCTACTTCACCGCCGGGCCGAAGGAAGTGCGCGCGTGGACCGTGCGCCGCGGCTCGACCGCGCCGCAGGCCGCGGGCGTGATCCATACCGATTTCGAGAAAGGCTTCATCCGCGCCGAAACGATCGCCTATGCCGACTACATCGCGTGCAAGGGCGAGCAGGGCGCGAAGGAAGCCGGAAAGATGCGCCTCGAAGGGAAGGATTACATCGTGCAGGACGGCGACGTCATGCACTTCCGCTTCAACGTGTAACGCGCTCCCATCGCCTCTTGGTCGTTTGACCAAGTTAGAATGGACATTTGTACAAGTCTGGCGTAAGATTTTTCCACCTTACGACGCTATACGGGACCTGCCATGGAGTTGCTCGAAGTCATGAAATATCTGGGCGGTGTCGCGGTATTCGGCCGGGCGCCTCGCAACACGCTGGAGCTCGAGGCCCAGCTGCGTCATGGCTTGCCGGTCCGGTCGTTTGTCGCATTCAAGCAGTGGGCCCGTCTCAGCAACGAAGAGCTTGCGTCGATCGCCGACATCAGCCCGAAGACGCTTCAGCGCTATTTCAACCCTGTGCGGGCAAAGACAGGCACATCGAAAAGCGCGCGTGTAGCCGTGAGTCCCAGCGACCGGGTCTTCCGCGCCGCCGAAGTGATGGCGCTCGCCCGGGAGGTTTTCGGCGGCGATGACGATGCAGCGCGCGAATGGCTGCGCTCGGAACAATTCGGCCTGGGCGGCAAGGTGCCGCTCGACATGCTGAGGACGAATCTCGGTGCCCACCTGGTCGAAGAGGAGCTGAAGCGCATCCAGCACGGCTTTCTTGCGTGATTGCCTACCGCATCTGCCAGGCAGCGTATGGCGCTACGGCAGCGGAGATGATAGGCGGCACCGGCGGGCTCTACGGCGCCGGTCGCTGGCATAGCGCCGGGAAGCGGATCGTGTACCTCGCCGAGAACCTCTCTCTGGCGGCGCACGAAATTCTCGTGCATTACCCGAAGCGAAAACACGCCCTGAAGTTCGTCATGTCGGCGATAGAAATTCCCGATCACCTCGTCGTGACGCTCGCGGCATTGGGCGTCACGAAGCTTCCAGACGGCTGGGACTCGCAGCCGCCTCGCCACGTATCGCAATCCATTGGGGATTCGTGGCTCGCCACGAAGGCGAGCGCCGCGCTCCGAGTGCCATCGGTCATCATCCCGGGCGAGTTCAACTATTTGCTCAATCCCGAGCATTCCGATTTCGGCGCGATCAGAGCGACGGCCCCGAAGCCCTTCTCATTCGATCCGCGGCTGTAGATCAGGCGGTGCGGCGACGTCATGCAATTTCGCGTCAACGTATGAGCACGCCGGCGCCAGTCGGGGACGCTGCGTATAGCAGTATCAGGGATCAAAACTGTCGAGCGCGTAGAAAGCCGGTTGTGGCATCATTCGCACTGCGTGCAATACAGTCCTCATCAACTACATTGGTCGACTGCTTGCAGCAATTGAACGAAATCGCCATCACGCGGATGCGGTCGCTTCCGGGAGTAGGCGTTCCGTCAAGCGCCAGCTTGGCGCGAGCATCGCGGACAAGCTTGAGGGCAGCGTCGCGACCGAATCGGCGGTCGGAAGAAATCCGCTGATGCGGAGACTGGTGGCCTGACTATCGGAACAACTTATGTCCCAATCTACCCGTATTGAATGGACCGAAGCGACGTGGAATCCGACGGTAGGTTGCACCAAGATTTCGCCTGGCTGCAAGAACTGCTACGCGGAGTCCATGGCCAAACGACTGAAGGCTATGGGTACCCCTGGCTACGAGCGTGGATTCACGCTGACGACTCTTTTAAACCGGTTGGAAGAGCCGTTTCGCCGCAAGAAGCCAACGGTCTATTTCGTGAATTCGATGTCGGATCTCTTCCATAAGAGTGTCACAGACAGCTACATCGATCAGGTCATTGATGTCATTCACCGTTGCCCGCAGCATACGTTTCAAGTCCTCACCAAACGTGCGGATCGATTGGCTTCATATTTCAAGAAGAGAGCAGTGCCTTCCAATGCATGGATCGGTGTTTCGGTCGAAGACAAAAGGTATGGTGTTCCGAGAGTCGACTACCTCCGACAAGTTGATGCTCGCATCCGGTTCCTATCGGTCGAGCCTCTGCTTGAGGATGTCGGTAACATTGACTTGGAAAATATTCATTGGGTTATCGTCGGCGGCGAGTCGGGTCCTAAAGCGCGACCGATGAAAATCGAGTGGGTCGAGCGCATCCGCCAGCAGTGTGAAAAGCAGGATGTGCAGTTCTTTTTCAAGCAATGGGGAGGCTGGGGTGCTGACGGCAGACGCAGATCGAAAAAAGCCAATGGTCGACTCCTCGCTGGCCGCACGTGGGACGATATGCCGGAACTTTCCTCCCGCGTCTAAACAACAGCATGCCTCGCAAGCCATACAACTGGAAGACTGGGCCCGATCTCATTCAGCAGCACAGCATAGCCAAGCACAGGATCTTGCAGTCCTATTTAGCTGCTTACTTTCAGACGCTGGTCAGTTCCCCCAATCAGGATGTGCTGCGCCTTACTCTCGTGGATGGCTTTGCCGGCGGAGGTTTGTACCTTCACAGCGACACAAATGAAGTGGTCAAGGGCTCACCGTTCATCTTTCTTGATGCAACCCGTGAAGCTGAGTTCTTGATCAACAGGGATCGCCGAAAGCCTGTTGACCTCAAAGTCGACTACTTCTTCATCGAGGCCGATCGCCACGCCCACTCGCACTTGGACAAGGTACTGCGGGAGGCAGGATACGGCAACCGAATCGGAAACACCATCCAGCTTCGCCATGCGAAGTTCCAAGACGAGGCTGATGGAATCATCGACTTCATCAAACGTAAGAGCCCGAGGAACGGGAGGTCCATCTTCGCCCTGGACCAATACGGCTACAAAGAAGTGCCCACGCAGCTCATACAGAAAATCTTCTCCCACCTTCCCAGCGCCGAGGTTATTCTCACTTTCGGCGTGGACTCATTCCTGAACTACGCCAGCGATGGGAAGCTCACGCAATCATTGCTTGACGACATTGGAATTCCCGATGTGCTTCAAGGTCGCACCATCGAAGAAATCAAGAGTTCGGAGAAGGACTGGCGACTCTTCATCCAGAGTGGTTTGTACCGCACATTGGTAATGCGCTGCGGGGCGAGGCACTACACGCCCTTCTTTATTCGCAACGCCAAGGGACACGGGGATTACTGGCTCATTCATCTTTCGCAGCATCATCGGGCACGCGATGTGATGACCGAGGTGCACTGGAACAACAACAACTACTTTATTCACTACGGTGGACCTGGCTTGGACATGTTCCAGATGGTTGGCTATGACCCTGACCATGACGCCGCGCACAAAGGACAGTCAGCCTTGGGTTTCGAGTTTGACGATGTGGCGCGGAAAGCCAGTGTCGCAGCACTTAACGAGCAGATTCCTAGGCGCGTCTACGCAAACGATGAGGGGCTCAGCTTCGGTGAACTGTTCGCCACTACATGCAATGACTCACCAGCGTCGGCGGATATTTACCGCGCTTCCGTCGGTGAACTGCTTGAGCAGAAAGCCGTTGAGGTAGTGAGCGCAGACGGGGTGAAGCGCCGATCAGCGCAGCAGATCAAGGCGAGTGATCAAATCATGGCGCCCTCGCAGCGTTTGCTTTTCATGCCATGAAGACAAAAACTAGAACTCACTTGGATCGGGAGGGTGAGCCGACCGGAACTGGAGCTGCCCATCGTGATTCTTCGAAAAGCACCACGCGAGGTATGAGTCAGCTCAGTGAGCTTTATTTCCGCCCCACCCGCTCTTCCGTCCACATCACGTTCTTGCCCTGCTTCGCGGCGCGGTCGAGCAGCTCCATCAGCGGCACGGCGCGCTGACGCAGCGACACGTCGGGCTCCTCGGTCTCGTCGTTGCGGCGGGCGCGCGGGTGATGCGCCTGGGCTTCCACGCTTTTCCTGAGCTTCTCCAGCGCGGGCGGAATGTCGGCGGCGACGATCGCCCCGGGTACGACGCCGCTCTGCCCCATCATTTTCAGCAGCGTAACGGCGACGTCGCCGAACATCAGGACCTGGCCCGATTCCGAGTCGAACTTCACCAGCATGATCGCGTCTCCTTGCCGTTACCGTTGACCTAACACTAGAGCAGGACTATGCAGCACGCAAGCGGCGTTCCCTGCGTTCAGCGGCTTGCGGCGGGCTTGACGCTGATGATCATCACGCCGGCGAGCACCAGCACGGCGCCCAGCGATTGAATGGCGGTGATCGGCTCGTCGAGAAAAATCCATGCCATCACCATCGTCGCGATCGGTCCGATGCACGCGACCAGCGACGCCTGGTTCGCCCCTATGCGCCGCAGTCCTTCGGTCATGAACCAGAGCGGCAGCACGGTGCAGAACAGTGCGAGGATCAACGTCAGTCCGTAAACCTCGTGCGGCACGGCGAGCGCGCCAGTGCCGCGCAGCGGCAGGAAAGTGCCGAGCACGAAGCCCGTCGCGGCGATCGATGCATAGGACGTGAAGCGCATCGAGCCGAGCGTGCGCACAAGGCCGGTGCCGGCGACGAGATAGCCCGCATAGGCGGTTGCGCTCAGGAACACCAGCACGCAGCCGAGGACGATCGACGACATGTCGCCGCCATGGTTCATTTCGGTGCCGAACACGACCGCGATGCCGGTGTACGAGACGGCGAGCGAGATCAGCTCTCGGCGTCCGACGCGCGTCTTGAGAAACAGCGTCGAGAATGCCAGCACCAGCGTCGGATAGAGGTACAGGATCAGGCGGCCGAGACCCGCGGAGATGTATTGAAGCCCCGCGAGGTCGAGATAGCTGCTCAGGTAATAGCCGATGAAGCCGAGCCCGACGATGCCGAGCCACTCGCGGCGCGTCACCGCGCCCGGCATGCCGGCCCACAGCGCCATCGCGAAAAAAAACGGCAGGGAGAACAGCATGCGCAGCGCGAGCAGCGTCATGGTGTCCACGCCGTAGCGATACGCGAGCTTCACGATCACCGTCTTGCCGGAGAAGCCGACGGCGCCGATCAGCGTGCACGCGATGCCTATGCCGGCGCTGCGCGAGTGCGCCTCGCTTGCCGCCATCAACGGCGCCGCTTAGTGCCGAGGATAGAGCCGAGCACGCCGCGCACGATCTCGCGGCCGACTTGCGAGCCGATGGCGCGCGCCGCGCTCTTGGCCGCCGCCTCGATGGCGCCTTCGCGGTGCGCGCCGCGCGGGCCGGTGGAGCCGCCCAGCCATCCGCCGATGGTGTCGAGTATGCTGCCGCCGCCTTCGGGTTTTTCGCTGCCTTCGCCGCCGGAATGGCGCGCCGTGAGCTTCTCGTACGCCGACTCGCGATCGATCGCCTGCTCATAACGGCCTTTGAGCGGTGACGCGTTGTTGACCTGCGCGCGCTCTTCGGCCGTGATCGCGCCCAGCCGCACGCCCGGCGGCACGACGAAGGCGCGCTCGACGACGGAAGGACGGCCCTTCTCGTCGAGCAGCGAGACGAGCGCTTCGCCCACGCCCATATCCGTGATCGCAGCCTCGACGTCCACGCCGGGGTTCGCCCGCAACGTCGTCGCCGCGGCGCGCACCGCCTTCTGATCGTGCGGCGTGAATGCGCGCAGCGCATGCTGCACGCGATTGCCGAGCTGGCCCAGCACGGTCTCCGGGATGTCGAGCGGGTTCTGGGTGACGAAGTACACGCCCACGCCCTTGGAGCGGATGAGACGCACCACCTGCTCGATCTTTTCCAGCAGCGCGGGCGGCGCATCGGTGAACAGCAGGTGCGCCTCGTCGAAGAAGAAGACCAGCTTGGGCTGCTCCGGATCGCCGACTTCGGGCATCTGCTGGAAGAGCTCCGCGAGAAGCCACAGCAGCAGCGTTGCATAGAGCTTCGGCGAGGTCATGAGACGGTCGGCGGCGAGTATGTTGACGATGCCGCGACCCTGGCTGTCGGTGCGCATCAGATCGTTGACTGAGAGCGCCGGCTCGCCGAAGAAGCGGTCGCCGCCCTGCTGCTCGAGCTCCAGCAGCCCGCGCTGGATGGCGCCCACCGAGGTCGCCGCCACGTTGCCGTACCGGGTGACGTAGTCCTTCGCGTTGGTGCCGACGTGGTTGAGCATCGCGCGCAGGTCCTTGAGATCGAGCAGCAGCAGCCCTTCGTCGTCGGCGATCTTGAACACCAGCGTCAATACGCCCGCCTGCGTGTCGTTGAGGTTGAGCATGCGCGAGAGCAGCAGCGGCCCCATTTCCGACACCGTCGCGCGCAGCGGATGGCCCTGCTCGCCGAAAGCGTCCCAGAAGATGACCGGGCAGGCTTCGTACCTGAAGCTCTCGATCTTGAGCTGCGCAACGCGCTCGGCGACTTTCCCTTGCGGCGTGCCGGCGCGCGCGGCGCCCGCGAGATCGCCTTTGACGTCGGCCATGAACACCGGCACGCCGATGCGGCTGAACTGCTCGGCCATGCGCAGCAGCGTGACGCTTTTGCCCGTGCCGGTTGCGCCGGCCACGAGCCCATGACGATTGGCGAGCGCAGGAAGCAGCATGAGATCGTGCCGGGCGCGGGCGATGAGCAATGGTGAAGTCATGGGGATACCTGCGGCGCTATGTTAAAATCGTGACCCATTTTAACGAGTTATTCTGCTCTGTAGAGGTCTGCATGGCGGGTCATAGCAAGTGGGCGAACATCAAGCACCGCAAGGAGCGTCAGGACGCCAAGCGCGGCAAGATTTTTACCCGGTTGATCAAGGAAATCACGGTCGCTGCGCGTCTCGGCGGCGGGGACGCGGATTCGAACGCGCGGCTGAGGCTCGCGATCGACAAGGCGCAGGACCAGAATCTGCCCAAGGACACCATAGACCGCGCCATCAAGCGCGGCGCAGGCGCTCTCGAAGGCGCGAACTATGAAGAAATCCGCTACGAGGGCTACGGCATCGCCGGCGCGGCCGTCATGGTGGACTGCATGACGGACAACCGCACGCGCACCGTCGCCGACGTGCGCCACGCCTTCACCAAGTTCGGCGGCAACCTCGGCACCGACGGCTCGGTGTCTTTCCTCTTCAAGCACTGCGGCCAGATGGTGTTCGCGCCCGGCACCAACGAAGACAAGCTCATGGAGGCCGCGATCGAGGCCGGCGCCGAGGACGTGGCGACCAACGAGGACGGCAGCATCGAGGTGATCACCGCCCCCAATGATCTCCCGGCCGTGCGCGCAGCGCTCGACAAGGCGGGCTTCAAACCCGAGCTCGCCGAGGTGACGATGAAGCCCGGCACCGAGAACGAGCTCAAGGGCGAGGACGCGGCGAAGATGCAGCGCCTGCTGGACGCGCTGGAGAATCTCGACGACGTGCAGGAAGTCTATACCACCGCCGTGATGGACGAGTGACCGGACGTGTACTCGCGCGCGGCCCGGGTGTACCATCAAGCGCGTTGAGCTGAGCGCGGCGGACAGCGTCGCGCCGGTAGAGCGCGGAACGCAGGGCACCGACGCGCCAGTAGAACGAGCGCGGAGAAACGATGCGCCGGTGGACCAAGCGCGAAGAAGCGATGCGCTCAGGACAGCAGCAGCGGAGGGGCGCGTGCGGATACTCGGCATCGATCCTGGATTGCGCGTCACCGGCTTCGGCGTGCTGGAGAAATCCGGCAACCGCCTCGCGTACGTGACCAGCGGTTGCATACGCACGCCCGAGGGCGAGCTTCCCGACCGCCTCAAAGTCATCCTCGAGGGGCTGGTCGAAGTCATCAACGAATGCAAACCCGAGCAGATTGCCGTGGAGAAGGTGTTCGTCAACGTGAACCCGCACTCCACGTTGTTGCTGGGCCAGGCGCGCGGCACCGCGATATGCGCGGCGGTGATGCACGGGCTGCCGGTCGCGGAGTACACCGCGCTGCAGGTCAAGCAGGCGGTCGTCGGCCACGGCAAGGCCGCGAAGGACCAGGTGCAGGAAATGGTGAAGCGCCTTCTCGGGCTTGGCGGCTATCCGAGCCCCGACGCGGCCGACGCGCTCGCCTGCGCGATCTGCCATGCGCACGGCGGGCAGGGGTTGGGCCATCTGTCGACGATGGGCTATCGCATGCGGGGCGGGAGGCTGGTGAAGTGAAGACTGCAGACCCCGCTCAGCCACAGAGAGCACAGAGGACACAGAGAGCGTCCAGAACAAGACTTCCGCCAACAACCATGCTTTTACTCTGTGATCTCTGTGTCCTCTGTGGCTACGCTTCTGACGTTCAACGCGGAGCGCACGCATGATCGGCCGCATCGTCGGCACTCTGGTCGCGCGCCATCCGCCGCAGATCCTCGTGCAGGTGCACGGCGTGGGCTACGAAATCGACGTGCCCATGAGCACCTTCTACAACCTTCCCGCCGTGGGTAACGAAGTCACCCTGCATACGCATCTCGTGGTGCGCGAAGATGCACACCTGCTGTTCGGCTTTGCGACCGAGCAGGAGCGCCAGGTGTTTCGCCAGCTGATACGCATCTCGGGCGTCGGTGCGCGCACCGCGCTGTCGGTGCTTTCCGGCCTGAGCGTCACCGATCTGCAGCGCGCGGTCGCCGAGCAGGACGGCGGCCGCCTCACCACGATTCCAGGCATCGGCAAGAAGACGGCCGAGCGCCTCCTGCTCGAGCTGCGCGACAAGCTCGATATTCCGCTGAGCATTACTGTTGCTGCGGGCGGAGAGCGCGCGAGCGACATCGGCAATGCGCTGCTGGCCCTCGGCTATAATGACCGCGAAGTGGCATGGGCGACGAAGCAGCTGCCGGCCGACATCGCGGTCGCCGACGGCATCCGGCAGGCGCTCAAGCTTCTTTCGAAGCAGTAAGGAGTGAGGTGTCAGGAGTGAGGAGTCAAAAGCGTCAGAATCTTGCCTTCGGCCTGCTGCCAACCTCGAGGTTCTTACTCCCTACCCCTTACTCCTCACTCCTCACGCAATGATAGAAACCGATCGTCTCATCGCGCCCACGCCCGGCTCGCCGCAGGAGGAAGCGTTCGAGCGCGCGCTGCGTCCGAAGGCGCTCGACGAGTACGTGGGGCAGGAGAAAATCCGCGGCCAGCTGTCGATTTTCATCGAGGCGGCGCGGCGCCGACGCGAAGCGCTCGATCATGTGCTGCTGTTCGGGCCTCCGGGACTCGGCAAGACCACGCTCGCTCACGTCATCGCGCACGAGCTGGGCGTTAACCTCCGTCACACCTCAGGGCCGGTGCTGGAGCGCGCGGGCGATCTCGCGGCGCTGCTCACCAACCTCGAGCCCAACGACGTGCTGTTCATCGACGAAATCCACCGGCTGTCGGCGGTCGTCGAGGAAGTGCTGTATCCCGCGCTCGAGGACTACCAGCTCGACATCATGATCGGCGAAGGACCGGCGGCGCGCTCCGTGAAGCTCGACTTGCCGCCGTTCACCCTGATCGGCGCCACCACGCGCGCCGGCATGCTGACCAATCCGCTGCGCGATCGTTTCGGCATCGTGGCGCGACTCGAGTTCTACAACGCCGACGAGCTCACGCGCATCGTGCAGCGCTCTGCGAAGCTGCTCGCCGTCGAGGTCGAGCTGGAAGGCGCACGCGAGATCGCCGGCCGCTCGCGCGGCACGCCGCGCATATCGAACCGCCTGCTGCGCCGGGTGCGCGATTTCGCGCAGGTGAAGGCGGACGGACGCATCACGCGCGAGGTCGCGGACGCGGCGCTGCGCATGCTGGAAGTCGATGCGGTCGGTCTCGATGTGATGGACCGCAAGCTGCTCGGCGCGGTCATCGAAAAATTCGGCGGCGGGCCGGTCGGCCTGGAGAACCTCGCTGCCGCGATCGGCGAGGAGCGGGAGACGATAGAGGACGTGCTCGAGCCGTTTCTCATTCAGCAGGGCTATCTGCATCGCACGCCGCGCGGTCGCATGGCGACCGCTGCCGCGTACCGCCACTTCGGCCTTGCCGCGCCCGCGCGTGCCGGCACGACGGACTTGTGGGACGAAAAGTAAGCGCTCTGCCTCACTGAACAACTGCGATCGGGACGGGATTGGCGCGCGAGATATTCATTTGGCCGGTGCGTGTGTACTACGAAGACACCGACGGCGGCGGCGTGGTGTATTACGCCAACTATCTCAAGTTCCTAGAGCGCGCGCGCACCGAGTGGCTGCGCTCGCTCGGCTTCGAGCAGGGCGCGCTCGCGCGCGAGCATCGCGTGCTGTTCGTGGTGCGCTCGGTGGCGGTGGAATACCTGAGGCCGTCTCTCTACGACGACAGCTTGCAGATCACGGTCGAACCCGCTAAGGTTGGCGCCGGTTCCATAGAGCTGGCGCAGCGCGTGCTGCGCGATCACGAAGTGCTCGTGACGGCCAACGTGCGCGTTGCCTGTGTGGATGCGGGGAGTTTCAGGGCGACGCGCATGCCCGAGCATCTCGGCACAAAAATAAGGATGGCGTTGTGACACCCACGGTAAACCAGGATATGTCCGTGATCACCCTGATCACGAACGCGAGCGTGCTGGTGCAGCTCGTCATGGCCGGGCTGCTGATCGCATCGCTCTTCTCGTGGTACTACATCTTCCTGAAGGTCATCATGCTGAAGCGCGCCACGCGCCAGGCGGACGAGTTCGAGCGCCGCTTCTGGAGCGGGGCCGATCTCAACGACTTGTATCAGCGCGCGCTCGGCTCGCGCGACGAAGCAGGCAGCCAGGAACGCATCTTCGAAGCGGGCTTCCGCGAATTCGTGAAGCTGCACAAGCAGCCGGGGATGGACGTGGCGGCCATCATGGACGGCACGCGGCGTGCAATGCGTGCGACGTATCAGCGCGAGCTCGACCATCTGGAGTCGCATCTGTCGTTTCTGGCGTCCGTCGGCTCGGTGAGCCCGTACGTGGGTCTCTTCGGCACGGTGTGGGGCATCATGAATGCGTTCCGCGGGCTGGCCAACGTGGCGCAGGCCACGCTCGGTCACGTGGCGCCGGGCATCGCCGAAGCGCTGGTCGCGACGGCCATGGGCCTGTTCGCCGCGATACCGGCGGTGGTCGCCTACAACCGTTTCGCGGGCGACGTGAACCGCCTCGCGACGCGCTTCGAGTCGTTCATGGAGGAGTTCTCGAACATCCTCCAGCGTCAGGTCCACTAGGGGGACGTCCCTGACATGATGCACAACCGCCGCGGCGGCCGCGCTCTCATGAACCAGATCAACGTCGTGCCGTACATCGACGTGATGCTGGTGCTGCTGGTGATCTTCATGGTGACGGCGCCGCTGATCAATCCCGGGCAGATCGAGCTGCCGCAGGTCGGCAGGACGTCGAACCCGCCGGTCGCGCCGCTCGAGATCTCGATACACACCGACCAGTCGCTGTGGCTGCGCGACCGCGACCGCGGCACTGCAGAGCGCAAGGTGAGCCGCAGCGAGGCGATCCAGGCGATCAAGGAAAAGCAGGCGCGCCATCCCGAGCAGGCGGTCGTCATCGCCGCGGACAAGGACGTGCGCTACGAGTCGGTGCTCGAAGTGATGGACATGCTGCAGCAGAACCAGGTGAAGAAGGTGGGGCTGCTCGCCAAGCCGCGCGCGCAATGACGCTCGACGATCTCTCGCGCAACGAGAAGAAGGTGTCCGGCGTTGCCGCGGTGGTCATGCACCTGCTGTTCTTCGCGCTGCTCGTCTTTGGCGTGTCATGGCAGAAACGGCAGCCGGACAACGCGATGGTCGTCGACCTGTGGAGCTCGCTGCCCGCCGTGCCGAAGGCGGAAACGCCGCGCCCGGAACCGAAGCCCGAGCCCGAGCCGCCCAGGCCGGCGCCCAAGCCGGAGCCTAAGCCGCTGCCGCCCAAGGCCGAGCCTAAGCCGCCGCCCAAGCCTGAGCCCAAGGCGCAGGTGAAGCCGGACATCGCGCTCAAGGAAAAGCTCGAGAAGGAGCGCAAGCTCAAGGAAGAGAAGATCGAGCAGGATAAGAAGCTCAAGGCCGAGCAGGCGCGCAAAGAGAAAGAGGTCGCGGAGAAGAAACAGCGCGAGCTGCAGGAGGCTCAGGCCAAGCGCGCGGCGCAGGAGCAGGCCGAGGCGCAGCGCAAGCTCGCAGCCGTTCAGGCCGCGGCGAGCCAGAAAATGGTGGACGAGTACAAGCGCCGCATCAGCGAGAAGATCAAGCGCTTCATCGTCGAGCCGCCCAACCTCAACGCGAAAGCGGAGGTGGAGTTCGACATCGTCGTGATACCGGGCGGCGAGGTGCTGAGCGCGAAGCTCAAGCGTTCGACCAACAGTCTTCCGGCGTACGACAGCGCTGTCGAGCGCGCGATCATGAGGGCCCAGCCTTTGCCTCTACCGCCCGATCCCGCGCTGGCGAGCCAGTTCCGCGAGCTGAACCTCGTGTTCAAGCCGGGAACTTAAGCGGGTTTTCAAGCCCAAAGATTGAACAAAGCTAAGCTGAACCCATGACGACCATCCTGACACGGCGCATCGCTTACTGGCTCACCGTACTGCTTTTCGCCGCACTGCCCCTTGCGGCGCGCGCGGCGCTCACCATCGAGATCGTCGGCGCCGGCGCGACGCAGATTCCGATCGCCATCGTTCCGTTCCGCACGGAAGAAGCGCTGCCGCAGAAAATCACGCAGGTGGTCGCGGCCGACCTCACGCGCAGCGGGCTCTTCAAGATGGTCGACGCCGGCGGCATGGTGCCGGTGCCGTACGAGCCCGAGCAGCTCAACTATCCGCAATGGCAGGCGCGCGGCGCCGAGGCCGTGGTGATCGGCACCATCGCGCAGATGTCGGACGGCCGCTACGACGTGCGCTTTCGCTTGATGGATGCGACCAAGCAGACGCAGCTTGCGGGCTATGCGTACTTCGCGCCGGCAGGCGACCTGCGGCAGATCGCGCACAAGATCGCCGACGTCATTTACGAGAAGCTCACCGGCGACCCCGGCGTGTTCGCGACGAAGATCACCTACATCGTGAAGCGCGGCAAGACGTTCGAGCTGCAGGTGGCCGATGCCGACGGCTACGGCCCGCAGACGGTCGCGTCGTCCACCGAGCCGCTCATCTCGCCGGCGTGGTCGCCGGACGGCACGCGCATCGCGTACGTGTCGTTCGAGCGCAGGAAGCCCGTGGTCAACGTGCTCAACCTCGCGACGGGCCAGAGCCGCGCGGTCGCCAACTTCTCCGGCAGCAACAGTGCGCCGGCGTGGGCGCCGGACGGTCGCCGGCTCGCGGTGGTGTTGACCAAGGACGGCGGCTCGCAGATCTACATGGTCAATGCCGACGGCGGTGGCGGCGCGACCCGGCTCACGCACACCTCGTCGATCGACACCGAGCCGAATTTCTCGCCCGACGGCCAGTGGATACTGTTCACGTCCGACCGCGGCGGCGGCCCGCAGATCTATCGCATGCCGGCTTCCGGCGGACAGGCGCAGCGCATGACTTTCGAAGGCTCGTACAACGTTTCGCCGCGCCATTCGCCGGACGGCAAGAGCTTTGCCTTCGTGCAGCGTACGGGCGGCGGTCAGTTCAACCTCGCGGTGCAGGACTTCGCGAGCCGCCAGGTGCAGGGTCTCACCGACGGACGCATCGACGAGTCACCGAGCTTCGCGCCCAACAGCCGTATGATCCTGTACGCGAGCCATATGGGGGGGCGTGGTATATTAGCCGCCGTTTCCAGTGACGGTCGCGTGAAGCAACGCTTCCTCGAGAACGCGGGAGACGTGCGCGAACCAGCGTGGGGACCGGCAGGCAAAAAATAATGACAGGCACAACCGGGGAATTCACTTTTACGAGGAGTCGCATATGCGCAACGTAGTAACGACACTGGTGGTGCTGGGCGTACTGGCGGGCTGCAGCAGCACGCCGACGAAGGAGCAGGAAGGCGCGTCGGTCGAGGACCGCAAGCCGACGGTGAGCCAGCCGGCGCAAAAGCCCGCTGACACGGGCGTGGCGACCAAGCCGCTCGAAACCAAGACGGTGACGGTCAATCCGCTGAAGGACCCGGCGAACGTACTCTCGAAGCGCAGCGTGTACTTCGACTACGACAGCAACATCGTCAAGGACGAGTTCAAGCCGCTGGTGACGGCGCATGCGAAATACCTTTCGCAGAACCGCACGGCGCACGTGACGGTGCAGGGCAACACCGACGAGCGCGGCAGCCGCGAATACAACATCGCGCTCGGTCAGCGCCGCGCGGACGCCGTGAAGCAGATGATGCAGCTGCTCGGCGCCTCGCCGCAGCAGATCGAGACGGTGAGCTTCGGTGAAGAGAAGCCGCGCGCCGAAGGCAACGACGAGAAGGCGTACGCCGAGAACCGCCGCGCCGATATCGTCTACCAGGGCGAATGACCGCCGGACGGTGAACCGTGAACGGTGAACTCAACATCGCCCGCTTGCGGGCGATTGCGCTTCTGACGGTCGGCATCGCGCTCGCTTTTCCCGCGCACGCCGGCCTCTTCGACGACGACGAGGCGCGCCGCCAGATCGCGCAGCAGCAGAAGCGCAGCGACGATCTGAGAGCGCAGATCGACATGATCGCCGCGCGTATGGCGAAGGTCGAGGAGACGCTCAAGGCCCAGCCGGTGCAGCCGGTGCTCGACCTCGCGAATCAGCTCGACGCATTGCGCGAGGAGCTGAAGTCGCTGCGGGGCCAGATCGAAGTCGTGAACAACAACATCGAGGGCGCTTCGAAACGCCAGCGCGACATGTACGTCGATCTCGACACGCGACTGCGCCGCTTCGAGCAGGCCGCAACGCCGGTGCCCGCCGCGCCGATCAACACTCCGCCGCCCGGAGCGCCGGGCGCCGCAGCGCCTCAGGCGCCGGCAGCCGCCGGTGCGCCGACGGCCACCGCGCCCGCCACGCCGGAAGAGACGAAGGCTTACGAAGCCGCGCAATCGCAGCGGCGCATCGGCAACTACCAGGGCGCCATTACCGCTTTCCAGTCGTTCGTCGCTCAGCATCCGAAGAGCAGCCTCGCGCCGCGCGCCCAGTACTGGATCGGTGATTCGTACTTCAACCTGCGCGACTACAAGAACGCCATTGCGAGCCAGCAGAAGCTCATCGCGGCGTACGGCGACAGCCCTTCCGTGCCGGACGCGCTGCTCAACATCGCCAGCTCGCAGCTCGAGCAGGGCGAAACGGCGGCCGCCCGCAAGACGATGGACGGGCTGGTGAGCCGTTATCCTGCCAGCGAAGCCGCGGAAAAGGCGAAGCGCCGCCTCGCCTCGCTGAAGTGAAGCGTGAAGACGCCTCCGGAGCACACGGCTGCGATCGCAGACCGGCACGCCGCCACCGCCTCGCCGCTCGCTGCGACGCTGCGCATCACGGAGATCTTCTACTCGCTGCAAGGTGAGACGAGCCGCGTCGGCCTGCCGACCGTGTTCGTGCGTCTCACCGGCTGCCCGTTGCGCTGCGGCTATTGCGACACCGCGTACGCTTTCCACGGCGGCGAAACGAAAACCCTGGACGAAGTCCTCGCCGAAGTGGCGACGCATCGCGCGCGCTACGTGTGCGTGACCGGCGGTGAGCCGCTCGCGCAAAAGAACAGCCTCGCGCTGCTCACGGCGCTGGCCGACGCCGGCTACTCGGTGTCGCTCGAGACCAGCGGCGCGCTCGACATCACCGGCGTCGATCCGCGCATATCGCGCGTGGTCGACATCAAGACACCAGGCTCGGGCGAAGTCGCGAAGAACCGCTGGCAGAATTTCGTGCAGCTCACCGAGCACGACGAGATCAAGTTCGTGCTGTGCAGCGCCGAGGATTACGAGTGGGCGAAGCGCGTGATGGGGCAGCACCGGCTGGCGCAGATCTGCCCCGTGCTGTTTTCGCCGTCGCACGGTCAGCTCGACCCCGCGACGCTGGCGGACTGGATACTGCGCGACCATCTGCCGGTGCGCCTGCAGCTTCAGCTGCACAAGCAGCTGTGGGGCGAGACGCCCGGGCGCTAGCGCTGCCATTCACAACTGACTGTTCACGCATCTCATGACGGATAAAGCAGTCGTTCTTCTCTCCGGCGGGCTCGATTCCGCGACCACACTGGCGATTGCGCGCTCCGAAGGCCGCGCGTGTCATTGCCTGTCGGTGGATTACGGGCAGCGCCATCGCGCCGAGCTCGACGCCGCGGCTCGCATCGCGAAGGCGCAGGGGGCGTGCGAGCACCGTGTCGTGAGCGTCGACCTGGGCGGCATCGGCGGCTCGGCACTGACGGACGTGTCGATTGCCGTGCCGGTGTCGGGCGTCGAGCCCGGCATACCGGTGACGTACGTGCCGGCGCGCAACACCATCATGCTGTCTCTCGCGCTCGCGTTCGCTGAAGTGCGCGGCGCGGCGCACATCTACTTCGGCGCGAACGCCGTCGATTATTCCGGCTATCCCGACTGCCGGCCGGAATTCATGCGGGCGTTCGAGGCTCTCGCGAACCTCGCCACCAAGGCCGCGGTCGAGGGCCACAAGCTCACGCTGCACACGCCCATCATCGCGCTCACCAAGGGCGAGATCATCCGGCGCGGCATGGCGCTCGGCCTCGACTATGGCATGACGGTCTCGTGCTACCAGGCCGACGCGGCGGGCCGGGCCTGCGGTGTCTGCGATTCGTGCCGCATACGGCGAGCGGGCTTCGAGGCGGCGGGAGTTCCGGACCCGACACGCTACATCGAGGACTGACCGGCGCCGGGCACCGCCGCGCAGTAGAATCGCGGTCCGGGGTAAACGATGGAAAACGTGATACACGTCCAGGTGCTGCTCGCCGCCTTCGTCATCGGCGGCGCGATCGGCGCGGTGGCGACCAAGACCAATTTCTGCACCCTCGGCGCCGTATCCGACTGGGTCAACATGGGCCACACCGGCCGCATGCGGGCCTGGGTGTTTGCGATGGCGGTGGCGCTCGCCGGCGTGATCGTCATGGAAGCCGCGGGCTGGCTCGATCTCGGCACCTCGACGTTTCCGCCATACCGCACGCCGCAGTTCGCGTGGCTGCGCTACATCGTCGGCGGGCTGATGTTCGGCGCGGGAATGACGCTCGCGAGCGGCTGCGGGAGCAAGACGCTGATTCGTATCGGCGGCGGCAACCTGAAGTCCATCGTTGCGCTGATCACGGCGGCCGGCTGCGCGTACCTGATGATGTGGACGCCGCTGTTCGAGCGCGTCTTCGTGCCGTGGATAAAGCCGACGACCATAGACCTGTCGCATTACGGCATGGCGACACAGGAGATGGGCTCTATCGTCGCCGGCATGCTCGGCGTGCAGCCCTCGTTCGCGCTCAAGCTCGGCGTTTCCATCATTGCGTTGCTTGCGATGCTCGTTTATGTGTTTCGCTCGGCCGATTTTTGCGGGAGCCGCGACAACATCCTGGGTGGACTCGTGGTCGGCCTTTCGGTAGCGGCAGGGTGGTACATCACCGGCGGCGCGCCGGGCCGGGCGTGGAAGGAATATGCCGAAATGGCGACCGACATACCGAGCCGCGTGCAGACGCAGTCGTATACGTTCATCAGCCCGATGGGCGACACCGTGCACTGGCTGCTCGACGCCGACGACCTGCTGCTGATCAACTTCGGAATGGCCGGCTTCGCCGGGGTGATGGTCGGGGCGCTGCTCTACACGCTGATCACGCGCAAGTTCCGCTACGAGCGCTTCGTGAATGCGAAGGATTTCGGCGCCCACGCGCTGGGCGGCGCGCTGATGGGCATCGGCGGCGTGCTGGCGATGGGCTGCACCATAGGGCAGGGCATCACCGGCGTATCGACGCTCGCGATGGGCTCGCTGCTCGCGTTTTTCTCCATGGTGATCGGCGCCGCGGGCACGATGAAATACCAGTACTGGCGCCTGATGCAGGAAACGTGAGAGCGCCGTGAGCGGCCATCCGGCAGCGCTGCTCAGCAATAAGGCAAGAGACGTCAAGCGCCGCGGGGCGAATCATCGCCGCGGCCACGAAACCACCAGGGATTTATTGACCCGACCCTGTGCCGGCAGGTAAAATTTCGCGTTTTTCATGGGGCGGTTAGCTCAGTCGGTAGAGCAGCGGACTTTTAATCCGTTGGTCCGGGGTTCGAATCCCCGACCGCCTACCAGCATTACAAGGGGTTAGCTTCGGCTGACCCTTTTTCTTTCTCAGGCTGTGACGCGCTTGTGTCGCTAAGCAGTCCTGCGACCACTTCCGCGTGCTTTGCCAAGTGCGCCGGTGCTAGGTGAGCGTAACGCCTCACCATCTCCGCAGACTCCCAAGCGCCCATCTCTTGCACCACATACAGCGGCGTGTCGTGCTGCACTAAATGTAAACCGGTTTACACCTGCGCCCCGCGGCAGCAACCCGTCATGCTCCCTTTGCTCGCCGGGCTCCGGCGCGTTCCCAGGCGCGCGGACTTAGGTGTCAGTATCTCAACGTCGCGGGTCACCAGGTATTCACCTTCTTCGGCAGTTCGACACAGTGGCAAACGCTCAATGGCACCAACAGTTTCGTAATGCAGGGGTGGCACACTGGAATGACCCTTACCACATGCTGAATGTGACGGTCAGTGCCGCGCCCCTGGTTGCCGCGGTGCCCGAGTCGTCGACGATTGCTCTTGGTCTTGTGGGGGTGTTGGGCTTGTGGAGGGTAAGGCGACAACAAAGCCTCCGGTGAGGCGGGGCAGGCCCGCTTCGGTGGACGATAAGCCGCTTGCTTTTCAGGCGACGGCTGGGACTGCAACAGGATATCGGGTACTCGGTGTCTGTGCCTGAAGACGGATCCTTTCGAAGTCGACCGGCGAGACGTGACCGAGTGCCCTCCATCTTCAACTGCCGGTTCGCAAGATGACGGAATCGGTGTGTTTGTAACGTGTAGCGTTACATGCTACAGTAACAGTCCATGATCAAGAATTTCCGGCACAAGGGCCTGCAGCGATTTTTTGAGAAAGGCTCTAAGGCCGGCATCCAAGCTCAGCATGAGCGTCGTCTGCGGCTGATGCTATCGCGGCTCGATGACGCGACGAAAGCGACAGACATGGATGCCCCGGGCTGGAAACTTCATGCCCTGAAGGGCGCACTAAAGAATCATTGGGCTGTATGGGTCGATGGAAACTGGCGCTTGACGTTTACGTTCGAGGGTCAGGATGTGATCCTGGTGGATTACCAGGACTATCACTAGGAGAAAGGTTTCATGGCACGCATGCATAACCCCCCGCATCCGGGCGAGGTGCTTCGGGAATTCCTGCCGGAGGGGATGAGGATCGAGGAGATTGCGAAACGCCTCGGCGTTTCTCGCGTGCAGTTGTCTCGCGTACTGAATGGACGTTCTGCACTTTCTGCGGATATGGCGATCCGCATTGGGTTGCTCACGCACACGACGCCGGAATCGTGGCTTGCCGGGCAGATGAAGTGGGATTTGTGGCAAGCATCGCAAAAGCCGCGTCCCGCGGTGGCACCGTTTCGTCGTGCTGCATAGCAGCGCCCTCAATCTGTGACGTAACTCTGTGCCGGAGATACTCCGGTCTCTCGAGTCGTCGCGCCAATTGATGACGGGACGCTGTCGGCACGCCATACAACCGCTGCACCGCGGTCGTGATCAGAGGAAATCCGTTGACGTAGACCGTCGATCTCTCCTGCGGCGCGATTTGCGGCTCGTGGCGCGAGACACTACCATCGTGCCGAACGCTTCATCATGCGCGGGTTGCGCGCCTTAACCTTGCCATGTGGCGGACAGAAAACCGGAGGAGATCATGACTGCTGCACCCGAAGCGCGCGGCAGCGCACCGTACAGCGTTCAGAACATCAAGGTCGTCGTCGCGAGCAGCGACGTTCAGGTGCGCGAGTTCACCGCCGCGCCCGACGACGAAATTCCGTGGCATTACCATACCCGCGTCACCGACTGGTGTTACTGCCTCGAAGGCGTCGTGCGCGCGGAAACGCGGCAAACAGAAGGCGGCGCCGTTTCGGTGCAGGAGATCAACATCGGACAATCGTGTCGCATCGATGCCGGAATCATCCACCGCCTTACCAACGCCGGCACGGCCACGTGCCGTTATCTGCTCGTGCAGTCCGGGGGACGCTACGACTTTCACAAGCTGTGACCGCGCGCGTCCGGACGATCGCCAATGTCAGAAAGCGAGTGGCAGCTGCAGGGTCGGGAGCAGCGGATCAGCCAGGTTGTAAAGCTGAGAACGCGATCCGTGGATTAATAACTCAGGCCCCGGTGTTTACCTTAGAATCTCCCGCTCTCTGAACGATCGCCCGCGCTCGTGTCTTCACCACGCCTCATTGTGGCCCTCTTTGCGCTAGGGGTTTCCCTGCTCATCGCCACAGGCGCTGCGAGCGCGCACGATCGGCATCACGCAGCAGCGCACGGCAGTGCGGCGAGTCACGGGACTCACGGTTCCCGTACGCTGCAGCAGTATGACCGCGCTGTCGCGACGCCCGTTTCGTGTCCGGGCGGGCAAGGTAATGCGTGCTGCTGTATCAAGGACTGGGCCACCGGAGATCCGCAACCGCGGGTCGGTGCTGCATCGGCTCCCGTTCTGACGCTTCGTGCGCAGCCTGTTGCAGCTCGGCCGGTAACCGGGATATATCGCGCGATACCGACGAAGTTCTTCTTGTATGCCTCTGCCGGACCTCGCGCGCCTCCACGGTCTTCGTAACGGTTCACCGGTCGATTTCTCGATTGCTTCGGTGCCTGCGCGGCGAAGCGTCACGGTTATTCCATTCTGGAGCAGAGATGAAGCGTTACAGAATTTCGCTCGTTGCCGCTGCAATAGCGACGTGCGCCGGCCACGCAGAAGCATCATGCGGCTCGGCGTTCTGCGTGTTGAATACGAACTGGGACATGCAGGGCGTTGCCGTTGAGCCGGGCCTGCGACTGGACTTGCGTTACGAGTACATCAGGCAGGACCAGCCCATGTCCGGCACTCAGAAGCTGAACGTCGGCCAGATACCCAGGCATCATGACGAGGTTACGACAACCAATCGTAACCTGCTCGCCACCGTCGATTACACGTTCAACGACCGCTGGGCGGTATCCGCCGCCGTTCCCTATCTCGACCGCAACCATCTGCACCTGCACAACCACGGAGGCGGGCGGCTTCCCGAGCAATGGGACTTCGAGCGCTGGGGAGACGTGCGAGTGCTCGGGCGCTATCAGCTGCGCTCCGAGAACGTCGAGGCGCAGCGGCTCAATTTCTACGGGCTGAATTTCGGCCTCAAGCTCCCGACCGGCGACAAAGACGTCGTCAATGCAGCGGGAGCGCGTGCAGAGCGGACCCTGCAACCCGGAACGGGCACCACCGACCTCGTGCTGGGCGCTTTTTACAGCAGCCTTCTCGGCCGGTCGGATTCGTCGTGGTTCGTGCAGGCGCTCTGGCAGGCGCCGGTCAACAGCAGCGAAAATTACCGGCCCGGAAAACGGGTGACGGTCGATGTCGGATATCGGTACGAGGCAACAGACAAAGTCGGCCTCATGCTGCAGCTCAACACGCTTTGGCGGGGGCGCGACTCCGGCGCACAGGCCGAGCCCGACGATACCGGCGGCAACTTCGTTTACGTGAGCCCCGGCGTCAGCTATTCGATCGCAAAGGGAGTCTCGATCTACGGCTTTGTGCAGAAGCCGCTGTATCAGTACGTCAATGGCGTGCAGCTCACCGCGAAATGGTCGGGCGTCATGGGTGTCACCGCGCGCTTCTGAGGGCGGAGGTTACCGGGTGCTACCGGCGATGGCCGGCGGGTGGAACCCGGGAAATCACGTAATCGACCGGCGCCAGTGTCGTCGGCCTTCTACCGTCGGCATGAACACGCCCGCGCCGGCCGCATCGAGCGGACCAGCGCTTCGGGTCATCGCTTGCGGAAAAACGTCGGGCGAGCCGGCGCCATCGCCGGCCGCTCGTCCTTGTGCCGGAACGAGATCCGGCCTTTGGTGAGGTCGTACGGCGACATTTCCAGCGTGACCTTGTCGCCCGCCAGTATGCGGATGCGGTGCTTGCGCATCTTGCCCGATGCATACGCCGTCACCTCGTGGCCGTTTTCCAGCGTCACTCTGAACACCGTGTTGGGCAGCACCTCGTTCACGACACCCTCCAGCTCGACGATCTCTTCCTTCGCCATGAGTGCTCCTTCCGGCAAAAACAAAGGCCGGGCACTCTGCCCAGCCTGTCCGAGTCGATGAAAAAACGCTTCAGGCTGCTTGGATATTGATCGCCTGCGATCTACCGCGGTTGCCCGCCGTCACGTCGAAAGACACCTGCCAGCCTTCCTGGAGCGTGTCGAATCCCCGCATGTCGATGGCAAGTGGTGCTTCGAAACAGCCCGCAATCAAACATGCCGGCGGACGTTATACCCCTGAATGGCGGGCGTCAATGAATATCGACGCAGACTTGCGGCGATGTGCCTGGGACACGCTATCGCTCGCAGCGGAGGAAATCGACGGCGGTAACGGACTATTTGAGCACGCGCGCGAGGACAAGCGTGTATAGTGAAGCGTGATTGCGTCGCGGTTGTCGTGTCCGCGGCTGTCTCACGGCGCTCACGTCGCCGCGCTTCACGCAGCCGTCCGGCAGGCGAGTGGAATCGTCAGCGGGCCACAAGTCGCAGCTTCCCTTCAACGACACCGAACGCTTCGCGTTCCGACGGAGCAATACACATGGTAAATCTCGGCACGGTCATGTTCCGAGGACATTCGGGGTCCCGGTATCGATTCCAGGTGTGGCGCGTAGGCACCAAGTTCAAGCCGGTTTCGGGAGTGTGCGTGTTCACCAGGCGCACTTTCCCCAATCGCAACTTCACGGACACGGCGTCTCACGAGTGCCTGCACATCGGGCACACCACCGACCTGTCGAGGCTTTCATACGATGCGGACTACGCGGCGGGGTCCGACTGTATTTGCGTGCATCTTGCGGCGGACGTAGAGGCTTGCGCGGCCGTCGAGCGCGATCTTACGGAGTCGCTGGGCGTCTGGAACGAGGCCTTTCGCGTCGACCTGGAAGCGCACCAGTGAGCCGCCGTCACGTCGCCCATGCTGCTTCACTCACATTCTGAGGAGCACGATCACATGTTCATCGTCGGAAAGCGGGAAATCGCATCGGGCAGGACGGTGCTCGGGCCGAGAAAGATCGGCGCGAGCTACGCGCGAATCGTCTCGCAAAGCGACGGCAGCGGGCGCATCGAGGCTTTCGACAGCAAGTCACAGACATGGATCCTGACGGAGGCGATATCGTTTGCCGATATCTGGGCGGCACCTGTCGTGTCCCCGCTGGTGATCGAGCAGATTGCGAGCAAGCCGCGCCAGAAGTGAGCTGCAGCGAGCGGAATCAGGAAAGGGCCGGCAGTCATGCCGGCCCTTGTCATTTGCGCCGCCGCGATCAGAAGCGGTACAGGCGCGCGGGATTGTCCACGAGGATCTTCTTGCGAACCGCAGCGTCCGGCGCCCATACCGGAAGCTGGTTGAGCAGGCGCCCGTCGTCGATCTGGAACAGCGGCGTGACCTCCGTCGGTTTCCTGCCGGGCGGCGTCACCGAGTTGGGATGCGGCCAGTCCGTGCCCCACACGATGCGGTCGGCGTTCGCGGCGATCAGCGCCTTCGCGAGCGGGATCACGTCCTCGTAGTCGGGCGCTTTCTTCGACGCGCGATACGCACCGGAGATCTTCACGTATGCCTTGCCGGATTTGACCAGCTCGAGCAGATCGGAGAAACCCGGCTGGTCTGCGCCGCGCTCGGCCTGCGCGCCGCCGAAGTGATCGAATACGACAGGCACCGGCGAAGCGGCGACCAGGTCCCTGATGGCGGTGATCATCTGCGGATTGGTGTAGATCTGGATGTGCCAGTTGCGGCTTTTCACGCGCGGCAGCGCCGCTTCGAAGCGCTGGCGGCCGACCTTCGGATCGTTGGTGCCGCCGGTCGCCAGATTGAGGCGTATGCCGCGTATGCCTGCTTTGTCCATCGCATCGAGCTCGCTGTCCGGCGTCTTGTCGTCGATCACCGCCACGCCGCGAGCGTCCTTGCCGCGCGCCTTCATGCCGAACAGCGTCGCGGAGTTGTCCGTGCCGTAGACGCTGGGCGTGACGATCACGACCCGCTGCATGTGCAGCGCCTTGTGCAGCGCTGCCATTTCCTCCGGCATCGCCGCTTCCGGCGTGTACACACGGCCTTCGAAAAACTTGAACTGCGGAGCGTGGATGTGCGTGTGGCAATCGCAGGCGCCCGGCGGCACCTGGAAATTCACCGGTGTTGCCGGCTGCGCGGCTTTCGCGAAGGCGAGCGGCGCGCGCGAAAGCGCAGCGGCGGACAATGAACCGATCAGCAGGTCGCGTCGTGTAATCATGGAAGCCTCCTTCGTTATCGCTGAGCTGCGTCGCCTTGATGCGCTCTTCGCCGGCGCTTCCGGTCACACGTGCGCGGGAGGCTGACATGCGCCACCGGCGCTGTCAACGCAAGGCGTGCCGCGAGCGAGATCCGCACACTGCGAAGACGCTCGCGGCGGTCGGCATCGTGCGCGAAGCCCTTTGCGGTATGGCCTTTGCTCGTTACCGGGTGGGCGCGCAAGCACTGACGCGGCGTGGGCCGCCCGCTTCGCGACACCGCAACCGGCAGGCGTGAAGATCGTCAAGTCCCCGCCGCGCGTTGCGGCGCCGGGCGCAGCATTTCCCGTCCGTTGCTGTATCCTTCGCGGCTGAAATCGGTGGCACGATGCGGCGCATCGTCCCGTTCTTCACCATACAGAGATATCCGGTACGACTTTCCAGGAGGACTTCTGATGCATTACGCCATATGCACGACGTGGGGCCCCACGGATGTTACGCGGGCCGCGATACCGTTCGTTTTCGCCGCGTCTGCGCTGCAGGCGGGCGACACGGTGATGATCATGCTGTTCCACGACGCCGTGACCATCGCGCTCGAAGGCGCGCACCCCAAGATGATTCCCTTCGGGCCGCCCTCGCGATTCGAGGAAATCTTCGCCCATCCCAACGCCAAGGTGCTCGTGTGCAAGCCGTGCGCGGAAGTGCGCGGCATCAGGGAAAACATGCTGGTGAAGAATGCTGCGTTCGGCGGCATGAACGATTTGCACGCGCATGCGTCGCGCGCCGACGCGAAGCTGGTCAGCTTCTAGCCGGGTCTAGAGGTTCGCGAGCTCCTTGTAGAACATGATGATGTCCGAGCTGTCCCAGTGCCCGCGGCCCTTGGAGATCTCGCTCGCCAGCGCTTGCGCGTTGAAGCTCAGCAGCGGCAGCGGGCAATCGAGACGGGCGCCGAGCTCGAGCATCAGCCGCACGTCCTTGTAGTGGGTGGCCAGCGTGCCGATGGGCGGAAGAAAATTCTCCCGGACCATGCGGTAGCCTTTCTGATCCATGCATTTCGAGCCCGCGGCCGACTGCTTCAGCACCTCCAGCGTCTGCAGCGGGTCGAGGCCGGCCTTCTTCGCCAGCGTGAGCCCCTCGGCAAGCGCCATGCGATTGAGCGACAGCACCAGGTTGACGATCAGCTTGATGGTTGCGCCGTTGCCGCTTTCGCCCATGTAGACCCATTCGCGGCCCATCGCGCGAAACAGCGGAACGCACGCTTCATAGACGTCCTTCCTGCCGCCGACCATGAACACGGTGTCTTTGACGGCGGCCATCTCGCTCGTGCCGCTCACGGTGGAATCCAGCATGTCGATGCCCGCCGTCGCGAGGTCCGACGCGAGCGCCTTCGACATTCCGGGATCCGCGGTCGAGGCATCGAGGACGACGAGACCCTGATGCCCCGTCTCGAACAGCCGCAGCGTGTTGCGCACGACGTCGTTCACGACGTGCGAATCGGGCAGCGAGAGCAGGATGACATCGACCTGAGAGGCGATCCGCTCGGGCGACGACGCCCTGATCGCGCCGGCCTGCACCAGGGTATCGACCTTGGCGGCATCGGCGTCGTGCGCGACGATAGTGTGACCGGCAGCGAGCAGATGACGCGCGAACCATCCGCCCATCAATCCGACGCCGACGACGGCGACGCGTTGCTTCATGTTGCCTCCCCGTATGCGTAGCCGACATCTTGGTCCGGCCGCGGGGGCGGGCGCAAGCGGCGGCGCGCGGCTGCCGCGCGCACTCTGCGGGCGCTACGCAGGCGGAGGGATGCGGACTTCCACGGTAGTGCCGGCGTTGGCCTGGCTGCGCACCTCGAACTCGCCGCCCAGTGCATAGATGCGCTCGCGCATGCCGATCAGCCCGTACGATTTGCGCTTGGTGCGGTCGCCCAGGGTGATGCCCTTGCCGTCGTCCTCGATCTTCAGTACGAGGCGGCTCTCTGCTTCGAACAGGGAAACGGTGATGTGCGAGGCTTCGGCGTGCTTCACGGCGTTGTTGAGCGATTCCTGCGCCACCCTGAAGAGCGGCGTGGCGAGCTGGTCGGGCACGCGCAGGTCTTCGCTCGCGGCGAGCCGGCATTCGAGGCCGGAGTGCTGCGAAATGTGCTGCACCAGCTCTTCGAGCGCGGGCACGAGACCGAGATCGTCGAGCATCGCCGGGCGCAGGTCGGCGGAGATGCGGCGCACCGATTGCACCGTCCGCGTGAGCACGCCTTCCAGTCTTTCGGCGATGCGCAGGACGTCGCGCTGCTCGGGGGCGAGCTTGCTGCGGATGAGCGAGGCATCCATCTTGAGCACGGTGAGCTGCTGGCCGAGATCGTCGTGCAGCTCCTGCGCGATGCGCTTGCGCTCTTCTTCCTGGACGTACTCCAGCGCCGCGGTGAGCTCGCGCAGCTCCCTGCGCGACTGCTCCAGCGCGTTCTTGGCGCGAATTTCGTCGGTGATGTCGCGCAGGATCACGGTGTACAGCTTCTTGCCGCCCACCATCACCTGGGAAATCGACGCGTCGACGGGAAACTCCGCGCCGTTCGAGCGCAGCGCATAGACGACGCGCATGGCCGACATGCGGCGCGTGACGACCGCGCTTTCGCCGAAGCGGCGCACATGCGCGTGGTGTCCGGCGCGGAAGCGTTGCGGAATCAGGCGTTCGAGGTCGAGGCCGATCATGTCTTGCGCCGGATAGCCGAACATGTCGGCGGCGGCGGGATTGGCGAGCACGACGGTTTCCGTGTCGTCGATAGAGATGATCGCGTCCGGCGCGCCGGTGACGACCCCGTTGAGCCGCGCTTCGCTCTGCTCCAGCGAGCGCGTGCGCTCGCTGATGCGCGTCTCGAGCTCGGTGTTGGCTGCGGCGAGCGTCTCTTCGTACGCCGAATGCACCGCGATCTCGCGACGCAGCAGGTAGTAGATGGCGCCGAGCAGCAGGGCGAGCAGGCCGCAGACCAGCACGGACAGCATGATCGTGTGTTCGAGCGTCGCCGTCTGCTCGGTACGGCGGGTCGTCAGCCGTCGGGCCTCTTCGGCCTCGATGTCTTCGACGACGGACTGGATCTCGTCCATGAGCCGCTTGCCGGTGTCGCTGAGCATGAGGGCCCGCGCGGCCTGGTAGCCGCGCGCGTCGAACACGTCGATGGTGTTCTTCAGCTCCATCCGTTTCGCCGCCACGAGATCGCGCAGGCGCGCGAGCGCCTGCTGCTGCGCGGGATCGGCGCGCGTGAGCTTCACCAGCTCGACGATGTCGGCGTCTATGCGCGCCGATGCGCGCTTGAAGGGCTCGAGGTAGCGCGGCGAGCCGGTGATGAGGTAGCCGCGCTGGCCGTCTTCCATGTCGCCGATGACGATGCGCACGACGCGCAGCTGAGCACGCACGCGTATGCCCTGGTCGGTCTCTTCGAGCGCCGTGAGCAATTGCGATATGGTGAGATATCCCAGCAGCGCAAGACCTGCGAGCAGGAGCGTCGCCAGCGCAGCGAAGGCGATGAACTTGGGACGTGAGACGGCGGGGCGTGCAGAGAGTGCGCGAGTGGCGATAGTCATCGGTTCGTATTGGGCCACGCCCGCATCGACCCCCCCGAGCCGTCCTGCAGGCGAGGCGCTATTGTAATTCGGACTTGGGTGCTAACGCGCGACGCCCCTGATCTCAGGATGGCTATTGCCGCCGATACAATCCGTTACGAAACCGACGGCCGGCGCGCCGCGGGCGCCGCGCTTGCGAACGAATCCGGGCGCGATCGTCTTCGTGATTGGCACGCGCAGTTTCTTCCATTGAGTGCCGCTGGCGTTCTGGCCGTTCGCGCCGCAGTTCATGCTCGGCGCCACGCGACCTGCCGGTGCAGATGAGATCCCACGCGCATTATACGGATGCGTTTGCGCCAGCGGCAGCGCCGGTGCTAAACAGCTTTTGGCGCAACCGTGGAGACAGCCATGAACCGCATCGTGCACCTCGCGTTGAAAGTGGAAGATCTGGAGAAGACCACCGAGTTCTACCAGAAGGTATTCGGCTTCCGGGAGGCGGAGACGCGCAAAACGCGCGACCACCTCTCGCGCCACCTCACCGACGGCAATATCGACTTCACGCTGATCAAGTACGACGAAGGTGCGGATTCGAAAGAGGCGACCGCTGCGGGAGAAGGTCCCTGCATCCACCACTTTGCCGTGGAAGTGGACGACATCGACAAATATGTCGCCGAGGTAAAGAAATACGGGTGCGAGATCATCAGCGACCCCGGCGTGATACCGGTGAAATTCCGCGCTCCCGGCGGCACCGTCGCCGAAATCGTGCCGGCAGGACGGTATAAGAAACCTTCGCCGCCGCGAGGCTGATGCGCCCGGCGCGTCTGGCAATTTGCCTGTCGCGGTGGTAATTTGCGGGACAAGCGCGCACGAGACGCGCTTTACTCTCCTATAACTGGACGAGGGCCTCCGAGGAGCGGTGCCCCTACGTCGGGCCCGGCGCAAGCCGGGTTTTTTTTCGCCCGCTGATGGGCGGCACGCACCTTGTAGCCGGGCAGGGCTCGGCTCTACTCCGATGTCAATGGTGGAACACCCGACTGCGCCCCGCCGCCTCAGCTCCGCGTGCGGACCTTGTGCTCTTCCCGTATCGGCACACACCGCGCGCGCCGTCCCTACTCTCGACACCCCGGAGTGCGAGACGCTGCGCGTGGAGGCGACGCGATGAGCGTGCCCTGGCTGGTGGTGTCGCCGCATTGCGATGATGCCGTGTTCGGCTGTGGCGAGCTGCTCGCCGCGCATCCGGGGTCGGCAGCCGTCACGGTCTTCGCGGGCACACCGCCTTCGTACGAGCCGTTCACCGAATGGGACTGCGCGTGCGGATTCCGGCCGGGCGACGACGTGATGGCGCTGCGGCGCGACGAAGATGCATGCGCGCTTGCCCTGCTCGCCGCGCGACCGGTGTGGCTGCCCTTTCTTGACAGCCAGTACCGCGACACGCCGAGCGCGTCTGCAGTGGCGCGTGCGCTCGACGAGGTGATCTCGCGACAGTGCCCGCGCGCGATTGCATTTCCGCTCGGTCTCTTCCATTCCGATCACCAGCTCGTGCGCGATGCGGTGCTGCAGCTTGCCGCGCGCGAGGGCGTGCCGCCGCTCACCGTGTATCAGGATGCGCTGTATCGTCGCATTCCGGGCGCCGTGGAACAGCAGACCGCGCACATGGCGGTGCTCGGATTTCACCTGCGCGAGCGCACCCGGGCTGCGCCGCCACATGCGCATGCGCTCAAGCGCGCAGCGATCGACTGCTACCGCTCGCAGCTGCGCGCGCTCGCGACACCGGGCCGCCCGGGGCATCTCGATGCGTACGGGCCCGAGCGTTACATGGACCTCGTTTTCACTGCGACTGCCGTATGAGCCCGATAGAGCAACGCGTTTCCGTCGTCATGCTCACCTACAATCGCAAGCATGAGGCGTTGCGCTCGCTCGCGCATCTTCATGCGCTGGCCGAGCGCGTGCCTGTGTACGTCGTGGACAACGGCTCGACGGACGGCACGGCAGAGGCGGTGCGTGATGCGTTCCCCGATGTGCGGATCGTCCGGCGCGAGAGCAATGCCGGTGCGGCGGGGCGCAATGCCGGCGTGCGAGCAGCGCCCACGCCGTATGTCGCGTTCTGCGACGACGATACGTGGTGGGCGCCGGGCGCGTATGCGCGCGCTGCGGCGCTGCTCGACGCTCAGCCGCGGCTCGTCGCCGTCACCGGGAAGGTGCTCGTCGGACGCGAGGAGCGCGAGGACGAAGCGAGCCGGCGCATGGCCGCAAGCCCCCTGCCCAACGAGCTCGGCGTGCCGGGCACGCAGGTGCTGGGCGTGATGGCAGGCGCGTGCATGATGCGGCGCGAAGCGTATCTCGCTGCAGGCGGCTACGAGCCGCGGCTGTTTCTCGGCGGAGAAGAGTTGCTGCTCGCGCTTGACCTCATGAGCGCAGGCTGGGCGATGGCCTATGTGCCGGACGTCGTGATTCACCATCATCCCTCGCCGTACCGGGACAATGCAGCACGTCGCCGCATGCAACAGCGCAATGCGCTGTGGTGCGCATGGCTGCGCCGCCGCTGGCCGGGCGTGGTGCGTGATACCGTGCGTCTGCTGAACGAGAGCTGCCGCGATCCGGCGCTCGCGCTCGGCATGCTCGACGGCGTGAAAGGCTTGCCATGGGCGCTCGCGCGTCGCAAGGCCGTGCCGCTGCACGTCGAGCGCGCATTGCAGCGCGTGCGTGAGTTCTACCGAAGCGCAACACGATCGGCTGGTTGACGATGGCTGGACACGCACTTTTCTCAGCAGTTACGTCGAGCGCCGCTATCCTCATCACGGCGGGGCGCATGCGAATTTCTCAACGGAACCGGTTTCCGGAGAACGCCGGGCGCCGCGTCGGTGTCTCAACCGGTGCTGTTGCGTCTTACGTTTTGTAACAATTTACCGGTCTGCGCCGCCGGCATTTCGCTACCATGGTGACAAGCGATAGTGCGCACCGAGGTGCCATCATGAAACCCCGTAACCTGCTTCTGCTCATCGCCGCTGTGGTCGCCATTACAGCGTCCGGCGCTTCGTTCGCCCACGGCGGCCAGCGCGGCGGCGGCTGGCACCACGGCGCGCGCGTCGGCGTCTTCATCGGCGCGCCGGCGTTCGCGTACGGTGGCTGGGGTTACCGCCCGTACTACCCCTACTACTACCCGTCGTACTACTATCCGCCGTACTACTACCCGCCGGCGTACGTCGTGCCGGCGCCGGTCGTGGTGCAGCCTGCCGCGCCGCCGGTATACATCGAGCGCTCCGACGAGCAGGCCGCTGCACCGGGTTCCTCTGACTACTGGTACTACTGCCCGGACACCAAGAGCTACTACCCTTACGTCGGCTCGTGTGCGAGCCCGTGGCAACGGGTCGCGCCGCGGCCGCAATCCTGAAGAGCACGATATGAAAACAACTCTGAAGATCGCTCTTGCTGCCGCGGTCGCCGCGCTCGCGGCGGGCTGCGTGAGCATGCCGACCGGACCGAGCATGATGGTGCTGCCCGGCACCGGCCGCAGCTTCGATGATTTCCGCGCCGACGATTACACCTGCCGCCAGTTCGCATACGACCAGGTGGGCGGCAACACCGCGCAGCGCGCTGCCGACGACGCCGGTGTGCGAAGTGCTGCCGTCGGCACGTTGCTCGGCGCGGCGGTAGGCGCTGCGGCCAACGGCGGCACGGGTGCAGCGGTCGGCGCAGGCGTCGGCATGGGCATGGGCGGTCTCGTCGGCACCGGCGCGGCGGAGTCCTCGGGTTACGGCGCGCAACGGCGTTATGACAACGCATACATGCAATGCATGTATGCCAAGGGCCATCGCGTGCCCGTGTCCGGACGCTTCACGACGTACACGCCGGGTGCTGCGGCCGCTTCGCGTCCGGCAACGCCGCCGCCTCCACCGGCTGCCGCTGCGCCGGGTGTGCCTTCGTCCGCCACGATGACGCCGCCACCGCCGCCCGCAGGCACGCCGCCACCGCCGCCGCCTGCAGGCTCGGCGCCGCGTGCCGGAGGTTGAGCGCCAGAGAAAAAGCCAGCGAGATGCTGGCTTTTTTCATGAACGGTTACCACTACGCGGCGCGCATGAGCGCGAACGCCTGCTCCAGATCGGCAATGAGATCGTCCGGGTCCTCGAGCCCAATGTGCAGGCGCACCGTCGGCCCGCCCGGCTGCCAGCGTGTCGCCGTGCGATTCGCTTCGACGCGCGCGACGGTCACCAGGCTTTCGTACCCGCCCCAGCTCGACCCGATGCCGAAGAGCTGCAGGCCGTCGACGAAACGCGCCAGCGCCTGGTCGCTCACGGCGCGCAGCACCATCCCGAACAGCGAGGCAGCGCCTTCGAAGTCGCGTTTCCACAAGGCGTGCCCCGGGTCTTCCGGCAGCGCAGGATACAGCACGCGCTGCACTTCGCTCCTGCCTTGCAGCCAGCGCGCGACTTTCACTGCGCTTGCCATCTGGCGTTCCATGCGCACGCCGATGGTGCGAAAGCCGCGCAGCGCCAGATAGCAGTCGTCGGGACTCACGCTGAAGCCGTACTCCGCGACGGTGCGGCGTACCGGCAGCCAGTGCTGCTCGTTGGTGACGATAAGGCCCATCATGACGTCGGAGTGGCCGGCGATGTACTTGGTCGCTGCATGGATGGAGACGTCCACGCCGTGCTCGAAGGAGCGGAAATAGTACGGCGTGCCCCAGGTCGTGTCGGCGAGCACCGGTATGCCGCGCGCGTGCGCCGCCGCGGCGATCGCGGGTATGTCCTGCATCTCGAACGTGAGCGAGCCCGGCGCCTCGCAGAACACGGCGCAGGTGTTGTCGCGCAGCAGCCTGGAGATGCCGCCGGCCAGCGTTGGGTCGTAGTACTCGACTTCCACGGCGTTCTTTTTCAACTGCCTTTCGCAGAAGATGCGCGTCGGCGCGTACACGGTGTCGGCGACCAGCAGATGACTGCCGCTTTTCGCGAACGTGCACAGCGCGGCGGTGATGGCCGCGAGCCCCGAGGGCACAGCGACTGCTTCGTGGCCGCCTTCCATGCGCGCCACCGCTCCTTCGAAGGCGAAGGTGGTCGGCGTGCCGTAGATGCCGTAGCGCATGATCTTGTAGTCGTCGCCCGGCCGCTTCTCGTACGAAGCGAGGTCGGGAAAGATCACGGTCGACGTGCGGAATACCGGCGTGTTCACCATGCCGTGATGCTTCAGCGGCTCGCGGCCGAGCTGCACGAGCAGCGTGTCTTTCTTCATGAGCGGATATCCATGGCGTGAGTTGCGTCCGTGATCTTACATTATGGACAGCGGGGCGGCGGGACTTGCATTTGCGCTATCCTAGCGAAAAAAGGAGGAGCTTTTGTCCGTCCTGAAATCCGGAATGAAACGTTGCGCTCTCGCGCTCGCATGCGCGCTGTGCGCGTGGGCAGCGGGCGCGCACGCGCAAGCCTATCCGGCGAGACCGGTGCGCCTGGTGCTGGGCTTTCCTGCGGGCACGAACGTCGACATTCTCGCGCGCCCGGTTGCTGCGCGCATGGGCGAGATGCTGGGCCAGCAGGTGATCGTCGACAATCGGCCCGGCGCGACCGGGCTCATCGCCAACGAGCTGGTCGCCAGGTCGGCGCCCGACGGCTACACGCTGCTGGTCGCGCCCGGCTCATCGCTCACCAGCACGCCGCATCTGCGCATCAGGATGCCGTACGACTCGCTCAGGGATTTCGTGCCCGTCGCGCAGATGAATTCTTTTCCGCAAGTCGTGATCGTCAATCCGAGCGTGCCGGCAAGAACCGTCAAGGAGCTGATCGCCCTGGCCCATGCGCGGCCGGGCGTGCTGACGTACGGCTCCTCCGGCGTCGGCAGCGCCTTCCACCTTGCCGGCGAGCTGTTCGCCAGCATGGCCGGCGTGAAGATGCTGCACGTGCCGTACAAGGGGGGCAATCTCGCGCTGACCGATCTGGTCGGCGGGCGCATCGACGTCATGTTCTACAGCCTCGCCGTCGCGCAGCCGCAGATCAAGGCCGGCAAAGTGCGCGCCATCGCGGTGACGGGACTGAAGCACGATGCGCTCATGCCGGAGCTGCCGACGGTGAACGAGTCCGGGCTGCGCGGCTACGACATCACCGGCTGGCACGGTTTCTTCGCGCCGGCGGGCACGCCGCGCGACATCGTCTCGCGGTTGAACGACGCGATCGGCAAGATACTCGCCACGGACGAGATCCGCAGGCTGTGGGCGAGCGAAGGCATGGAGGTCGTAGTTGCCACGCCTGAGCAGTTTGCGCAGCGCGTGCGCGCCGATTACGAGAAATACGGCAGGATCGTCAAGGCGGTCGGCATAAAACCCGAGTGACGCGTGAATCGTGTTTGGTGAGTGGTGATTGGGCCAAGAGCACCACTCACGAGTCACCGCTCACGCTTTTTGTATTTCGCTGGACAGCCAGGTCTGCATTCACATGAGCGACTCACAGCATATCAAGCACTGGTTTCAATATTTCCCCGACCACTACATGTGGTCGCAGGGCATCGGCATGGCGATCGAGATGATCCCGTTCGGCGCAGCGGCCATGGGCGAGATCGACCGCGTGGGCCAGCGCCTGAAGCATCGCATCGGCGACAACCAGGCGTGGTTCGAGGAATGGGCGCGCATGGGCGAGCAGCTCGAGCGGCGCGCCGAGGAGGAAGCGAAGCTCGGGCATGACCTTTCCGCCGGCACATATTACCTGCATGCCGCGACCTACTACGGCTACGGCGAGCGCTACCTGCATCCCGGTGAAGCGAAATTCGCGATCTACCGCCGGCATCTCAAGTGTTTCGCCGAAGGCGTGAAGCGGCGTCATCCGGGCATGGAGCGCGTCGACGTGCCGTACCAGGGCACGACCCTGCCGGCATGGTTCCTGCGCGGCGAGGGCGTTACGCGCGACGCGCCCACCGTCGTGCTGTTCAACGGTCTCGACGGGTCCAAGGAAGTCACCGTGATGTACGGCGGTCTCGAGTTTGCGGCGCGTGGCATCAACACCCTTGCGATCGACGGTCCCGGACAGGGGGAGGCGCTGCGCCTGCAGAACATCGTCAGCCGCTACGACTTCGAAGTGGCTGGAACGGCGGCGTACGAGTACGTTGCCGGGCGGCCCGAGGTGGACGCCAGGCGGGTTGCGATTGCCGGCGTGTCCATGGGCGGTTATCTGGCGCCACGGGCGTGCGCGTTCGAGCCGCGCTATGCCGCTTGCGTCGCGTGGGGCGGGCACTACGATTACCACGAGTCGTGGATACGCCGGCGCAAGGAGATGGAATCCGGGGGCACCAAGGTGTCGGCGCCGCATTTCCATCTGATGTGGGTGCTCGGCGTGCCGGACATGGACACGGCCATGGCCAAGCTGAAGGATTACACGCTGGCCGGGGTTGCAGATAAAATCACCTGCCCATTTCTGGTCGTGCACGGAGAACACGACAGCATCGTTCCCGTGGCGTACGCGCGGCGGCTGTACGAAGCGGCAGCTTCCAGCAAGAAGACGCTGCGCATCTTCACTGCAGAAGAAGGCGGCAGCGAGCACTGCCAGGGCGACAATCGCATCCTCGGCGCGAACTACGTGGCGGACTGGGTCGCGGACAACCTTTGAATAGAGACATGGATCACCATCAACTCCTCGACGTGCAGGGCAGGCAGGTCACGCGCCTGGAAGACCTGAGGCTCATCACCGGCGCCGGCAAGTACGCGTCCGACTGGAATCTGCCCAATCAGCTGCATGCCTGTTTCGTGCGCTGCGACCGCGCGCATGCACGCATCGTGTCCGTCGACACGCAGGCGGCGCGCGAGCATCCCGGCGTCGTCGGCGTGTACACCGGCGAGGACGCGGTGCGCGCAGGCTACGTGCGCTCGGCGAACTTCCTGACTTTCACCGGCAAGAACGGCATGACGGCGCACTTTCCCGACCGTCCGGTGCTGGCGCACGGCACCGTGCGCTTCGTCGGCGAGCCCGTTGCGCTGATCGTCGCGGAGTCGGCCTATATCGCGCAGGACGCGGCCGAGCTGGTGCAGGTGGAATACGAAGACCTTCCCGTCGTCGTCGATCCGGAAGCCGCGATCGCGAGCGGCGCGCCGCAGCTGCACGCCAACGTGCCGGGCAATCTGCCTTTCGAGTACGAAGCGGGCGACGCAGCCGCGACGCAGGCGGCGTTTGCGAAAGCCGCGCACGTGACGAAGCTCAAGGTGGAGAGCACGCGCGTCATTCCGAACCCGATGGAGCCGCGCGCCTGCCTCGTCGCGCACGACGCCAGGGACGACAGCTACACCGTGCATGTCTGCCTGCAGGGCATGAACATGATGCGCAAGCAGCTCTCGGCGTACACCAAGGTGCCGGAAGAGAAGCTGCGTATCGTCGCGCGCGACGTCGGCGGCGGCTTCGGCCAGCGCAGCACCGGTTATCCGGAGTACTGCGCGGTGATGCTCGCCGCAAAATCCACCGGCCGTCCGGTGAAGTGGGTGTCGTCGCGCTCCGAAGGTTTTCTCTCCGACACGCACGGCCGCGCGAACATCATCAGCGGCGAGCTTGCGCTCGACCACGACGGCAGGTTTCTCGCGCTGCGCGTGGACTGGATTGCCGACATGGGCGCGTATCTCGCGCCCGCCGGGCCGGTGAGCCATATACGCAACCCGACCACGTGTCTCACCGGCGTGTACCGGATTCCAGCCCTTTATGGTCACTGGCGCGTGTCACTGACGAATACGGCCCCCGTGGCGGCGTATCGCGGTGCGGGCCGTCCCGACATCGCCTACATCATCGAGCGGCTCGTGAGCCGTGCCGCGATCGAGACCGGCATCGACCCGGTCGATTTGCGGCGTCGCAATTTCATCCCGGCCGACGCCTTTCCGTACAAGACGCCCACGGGCAGCACGTACGACTGCGCCGACCTGCCGGGGCTGACGGAAAAAGCGCTCAAGGTCGCCGACTGGGCCGGCTACCCGGCGCGCCGCAAGCAATCGGAGCAGCGCGGGCTCATGCGCGGCATCGGCATTTCGACCGTCATCGAGAACACCGGTGCCGGGATGTTCCCCAAGGACGAGATCGAGCTCGAAGCCGGCGCCGACGGCAAGGTGACGGCGTACTCCGTGTCGCATTCGCAAGGCCAGGGCCACGAGACGACGTTCGCGATGGTGATTTCGAAAGCGCTCGGCATCCCGGTCGATCACGTGCAGCTCAAGCAGGCGCCGGCCGGCAAGAGCCTCATCGGCAATCACTCGGGCGGCTCGCGCACCATGGTGGGCGCAGGCACGGTGTGCCACATCACGGCGGTGAAGCTGATCGAGCACGGCAAGAATCTTGCGGCCGACGAGCTGGGGCTGGAGCCTTCGCAGGTGCGCTATGCGAACGGCGTTTTTGAAGGGCACGGCCACCGCATCACGCTTGCCGAGCTCGCGAAGAAGAGAACCCTTTCCGTCACCGGCGAAGGCACGTTCGGCTCGACGTTCCCGAACGGCTGCCACATCGCCGAGGTGGAAGTCGATCCCGAGACGGGCATCACCCGGATCGCTTCCTACGTGACCGTGGACGATTGCGGCGTGGTCGTGAATCACGCCATCGTCGAAGGCCAGATGCACGGCGCGGTGGCGCAAGGCGCCGGGCAGGTGTTCGGCGAGCACATGGTGTACGACCGCGAGAGCGGGCAGCTCATCACCGGCAGCTTCAGCGATTACTACATGCCGCGCGCCGGGCTGCTGCCGGATCTCGTCATGCAGGAATATCCGACCGCGTCGCGCGTCAATCCGCTCGGCATCAAGGGCACCGGCGAATCCGGCTGCACCGCCTCGCTCGCCTGCCTGGTGAACGCGGTACTCGACGCAGTGAAGCCGCTCGGCATCGCGCACCTCGACATGCCGCTTACGCCGGCGAAGTTATGGCAGGCGATGAGCGCTGCACGCGTAGCAGCCAAAAACCATTGAAACCACAGATGAACGCAGATGAACACAGATAAAACCACAACAAAAGTTGTAAGGCAGATCGGCGGGTTTACATCATCGGCGTTGATCGGCGTTGATCGGCGGTTCCACTTATTTTTCAACCTATGATCACTTGCAATCCCATAGGGAAGGTCCGCTGCCCGGTCACCGAGATGTCGCAGGGCAACTGGGCCGACGTCGTTTCCGAAATTCATCTCGATCCCGCGCTCGCGGGCGGCTTGCAGGGGCTCGAAGGCTTCTCGCACGTCGTCGTCGTCTTCTATCTCGACCAGGTGAAAGGCTTCGACCCGGCGAAGCAGCTGCTGCGCAAGCCGCGCGGTATGGAAGACATGCCGGCGCTCGGCGTGTTCGCCCAGCGCACGAAGTACCGCCCCAATCCCATCGGCGTGACGGCGGCGCAGCTGGTCGGCATCAAGGGCAACGTGGTGTCGGTGCGCGGACTCGATGCGCTCGACGGCACGCCGGTGCTCGACCTGAAGCCGTACATGCCGGCGTTCGACGGCGTTACCGGTGCGCGCATGCCGTCGTGGGTCGCGCGTTTCATGGAAGGTTATTTCTGAGCGGCGCGTTTGACGCCGGAGGAGCAGAACGCACGTGTATCCGTTCGAGTACGTGAAAGCAGAGTCGCTCAAGCACGCGGTGGACTTCCTCGCTGCGAATCCCGACGCGCGCCCGCTGTCGGGCGGCATGACGCTGATCCCGACGCTCAAGGCGCGGCTCGCGCAGCCGACGCACCTCGTCGACATCGGCCAGCTCGCGGAGCTGCGCGGCATGGAGCGCAAAGGCGACGCGCTCGCCATCGGCGCGGCGACGCGTCACGCCGAAGTGTGTGCGTCGGAAGTGGTGCGCAAGGCGTTGCCCGCGCTCGCTTACGTTGCCGAGCACATCGGCGATCCGCAGGTGCGCAATCTCGGCACCATGGGCGGGTCCATCGCGAACAACGATCCGGCGGCCGATTACCCGGCGGCGGTGCTCGCGCTCAACGCGACCATAGTCACCAGCGCGCGCGAAATCGCCGCGGACGATTTCTTCCAGGGCATGTTCACGACCGCGCTGGAGCCGGGCGAGATCGTCACGCGCATCGTGTATCCGTTCCCCATGCGCGCCGCGTACGAGAAGTTTCCGCACCCCGCGTCGGGTTATGCGATGGCGGGTGTATTCGTCGCCGAGACGGCGGGCGGTGTGCGCGTCGCCGTGACGGGCGCCGGTCCGGGCGTGTTCCGCTGGGCAGAAGCGGAAGCGGCGCTCACGCGCAAGATGGCGCCGGAAGCGCTCGACGCGCTTGCTGCGGCACCGGACGACCTCAACGAAGACATGCACGGCAGCCGCGAGTACCGCGCGCAGCTGGTGAAAGTCATGGCGCAACGCGCCGTCGCGAAATTGATCGGGAGCTAGGCGTGGCCAAAGTGCAAATCACCGTAAACGGCAACAAAGAAACGCGCGAAGTCGAGGACCGCACGCTGCTCGTCAATTTCCTGCGCGACGAGCTGGGCCTCACCGGCACGCACGTCGGCTGCGACACAAGCCAGTGCGGCTGCTGCACGGTGCACCTGAACGGCCGCGCGGTGAAGTCGTGCTCCATGCTGGCGGTGCAGGCGAGCGGCGCGGACGTCGTCACCATCGAAGGCATGGCGAAGAACGGCGAGCTGCATCCCGTGCAGCGCGCCTTCACCGAGTGTCACGCGCTGCAATGCGGCTTCTGCACGCCCGGGATGATCATGGCGGTGGCGGGGCTGCTGAAAGACAACCCCAGGCCCGACGACGACCAGATCATCCACGGTCTCGAAGGCAACCTCTGCCGCTGCACCGGCTATATCAACATCGTCAGGGCGGTGAAGCGCGGCGCGGAGCTGATGCAGAAGTAATGAAGTTCTTCGACCGTTGGATTGCATTTATTGCGCTAAAGAACCAAACTAACCTGGCATTAATCGTCTACTATAAGACGTGCCATTAGACATGTTTCAACGCAAAGAAATATACGAACGTTTCGATAGTCGAGCAGACTTGGTGCTCTATCCGGGCGACTGCTTGGAATTGCTTAAGCAGCTACCGAAAAACGCGATTCAGCTTGTCGTCACCTCACCGCCATACAATATTGGCAAAGAGTATGAAAAACGCCTTCACCTGTCGCGCTATATCGATCAGCAGGCGGCGGTTATATCCGAATGCGTACGAGTGCTCGCGGACGAAGGGAGCATATGCTGGCAGGTCGGTAACTATGTGGACCGCGGCGCGATCATTCCGCTAGATACCGTCCTATACCCAGTGTTTCGTGATCTGGGATTGAGGATGCGGAACCGAATTATTTGGCATTTTGAACACGGGTTGCATTGCTCAAATCGGTTTTCAGGTCGGTATGAAACCATAATTTGGTTTACGAAAAGCGATTCCTACAAGTTCAATCTTGATGCTGTTCGAGTGCCGCAGAAATATCCCGGTAAGAAACACTTCAAAGGTCCCAAGGCCGGTCAGTATTCAAGTAATCCGCTCGGTAAGAACCCGGGGGACCTTTGGGTCATCCCGAACGTCAAGAGCAATCATGTGGAAAAGACGATACATCCATGTCAATTTCCTGTTGAGTTAATTGAGCGGCTTGTGCTTTCGATGACTGATACAGGGGATTGGGTCTTTGATCCTTTTGCTGGGACAGGCACGTCTCTTATCGCAGCGATACGCCATAATCGTCGAGGTGCCGGCGCGGAAGTCCATTCAAAGTATCTTGCCATCGCGCGTGGGCGGTTGCGGCAAGAGTTGGAGGGTACGCTTCGTACGAGGCCAATGAATCGACCCGTCTATGACCCGAAGGCAGCGGGGAATAGCCTAACGATTTCGCCTTGGGAAAAGAAAGAAGAAAAAGAAAAGAAAGACAACGTCATCCAACTTCGATTGATCGAACAAGAACGAAAACGATATCGCGCCAGATGAAAATCGCTCAAGTTTATTCACATCTGAATGGGCTAGAGTTTCTTTTAGTCCACCGCAAACGGCTGTGGGGGGAAGTCAAGAAGGTTGTTGCCGCCGTAGACGCCGTGTCTTGTAAGACTAAAGTTTCGAAGGAGAAGAGCATGATGGGGAAGATGCTGTTTAGCCCCATCGCGATGAATGCTCGATTTCGTGACTTGCTTAGGGCAGAGGATTGGGAGGAGAGCAGGGTTAGTTATTGGGTCACAAAAAACGAAAAGCTCATCAGGCAAACATTAACCATGTCTCCCCAAGAGCAGAAAAAGGAAATTGAGGCGGCCGGTGAAAAAGCCATATTCAGCTACAATCAAACCGACTTTGTAAAAGAACGAGTGGCTATTGAAGTCCAGTTCGGAAAATATTCATTCGTGGCTTACGACCTATTCGTAAAGCACTTGGCCTTTTACGTCGGAGACAAGATCGACGTCGGCATTGAAATTCTCCCGATGAAATCATTACAGTCGCACATGAGCTCCGGCGTGCCATATTTCGAAGGCGAGTTCTACAACGTAATTCGGCAGGGGAGGGGTGTGCCTGCCGTACCGCTCGTCATTGTTGGGATTGAAGCATAGTCCTCAGTGCATTACGCGGCTGCTTGGCGCCGCAGCGCGGGCATACCCGCTCCTTCCTGTCGAGCGGCTGACTGCATTCGTGGCAGCGGCGCAGCAGCGGACCGCGGGCAGTCCGCTGCGTGGGGAGTAAGGGGTGAGGAGTCAGGGGGGCAGCGAACGCCGTGCACGGCTCACCGTTCACGAGTCACGGGTCACGCTTTCGCAGGTATGACGGGCAGCAGCAGGAACGACGGCTTGTCGCCGCCGGAATAGATCGTGTTCTGCGCGCCGGCGTTGTAATCCGCATGGTAATGGCCGAAGTGCTGCGTGCCATGACCGTCGCGCGGCGTGACGTCGAGGCGCAGCTTGTGCCCCTTCCCGAACACCATCGACGTCGGCCAGATTTCCACCTGGCATTCGACGATCTTGCCGTCCTTCAGCCACCAGCGCTCGTCATGGGCGTGGTACGGCCGGTACGGCAACGATTTTTGCTTGTCCAGCTTGCGATGTGACGCACGAAGCCAGCCCTTGGTGACGCACGGCATGGGCTCGCCGCGCTGGCCGACTTCGCACACGTCCTTGCCGTCCGCATCGATGTTGCGAATGGTCGCAAAGATGTCCGCGTCTTCCGAAGTGCTCGACACCCAGATGTTGAGAACGATAGGCCCGGCGATCTCGGTGTCCGCGGTCATCGGCGCGGTCTCGAACGACACGCCGTTGCCGCCGCCGTGATGCCCGTGACCGCCGGTGCTCGCGGCATAGCTCACTTTGCCGGATTTCTCCGGCGCCGTTGTCCTGAGCTGTCCGGCCATCTCGCCGGACAGCCTGTCCGCGATGTGCAGATGCATTTTGGTCCACTGCGTGCGCGGTATCGGCCAGTCCTCCTCGAAGCGGTACGCGTACGGCTTCCTGCTGCCGCCGGTGCGGATCTCCAGCTTCACCGGCGGCTCGTCCATGATCCCGGTGTCCTGACCCTTGAGCCAGTAGTCGAACCAGCGCAGCTGGTCCATCCGCCCTTCTTCCGAGTGAAACGGATGGAAGTGGCTGCCGCTGTGGATGCGCAGCTTCTTGTGCTTCGACGCGGCGCACATGTAGCCCTCGGTGTTGCCGCGCAGGTGCATCGAGAAGCCGCCCCAGTTGCCGACGCTGTACATCGGCACGGTGATCTTCTTCCACTGCGCGCTGGCGCTGCGCCAGTAGTGGGAGTCGAGATCGTTGCGCATGTACTCCCACAGCAGGTTGTTGTTGAACGCGTCGGGGTTGTAGCTGCGCGGCCTGCCGAGCAGATGGTGGGCGGTCTGCATGACATGCCAGTTGGTAAGGAAGCCCATCGCGAAGATGCCGCCGTGGTACGCCTGGTCGCGGTACTGATCGGCGCGCCCTTCCCACGGCATGATGGCCTTCAGCGCCGGATGCTGGAGGTTTGCAAGACGCCACTGGAACGCCGCATGGTACGAAATGCCGAGCGTGCCGACGTTGCCGGAGCACCACGGCTGTTTCGAGATCCACTCGACGATATCGTACGAGTCCAGTCCCTCCTGATGTGAGCTTGGCTCCGACTTGCCGGGGGACTTGCCCGAGCCGCGCGTGTCGACGCGGACCAGCGCGTAGCCGCGCGGGCACCACCACAGCGGGTTCGCCGTCTCCCAGTTCATGTACTCGTTCTGCGCTTCCTCGAGGTCCGGCGGGACGATCCAGAGCTTGTCCTTCTGGTAAGGACCGAGATTCATGATGCAGGGGAAACGCTCCGCGCCCCCGTCGGGCCGGAACACGTCCGCGTACAGCAGCGTGCCGTCCCGCATCGGAATCTTCACGTCCTTCTCGACGACCAGCTTGTAGTCCTTGGGCTGCGAGACGTTCTTCGCCTTGTCGGTCATCCGCTCCTCCGGAAGATCAAATTCATGGCCACAGAGAGCACAGAGGACACCGAGAAGAGCGGAAACAATCGAGACGTTCGTTGCTCTTCCGGTTTTTCTCCGTGACCTCTGTGTCCTCTGTGGCTGGGGTTTTAGGTCTTTGACGGGATGACGGGCAGCAGCACGTAAGCCGGGCGATCCGGTCCCACGTGCAGCTTCGCCTTGCCGCCGAAGACCGCGGGCGGGCGGTCCGTCTCGTCGTCGTGCTCGAACGGTCCGCAGCCGCGCATTGGGTTCTTCATGTTCGACAGCCGCGCCGCCTCGCCTTCGTACTCGTAGTCCTTGCCGCGTATCGCGAGCGCAACGGTGTAGCCCTTGGGCACGACGATGCAGGTCGGCCAGATCTCGACGTCGAGCTCGTACACCTGCCCCGGCGTGAGCGGCTGCTCCTCGTCGTGAGTGTGGTACGGGCGGTACGGCAGGGTGAGCTTGCTGTCGAGCTTGCGATGCGAGGCGCGCAGCCAGCCCTGCGCGACAGGCGTATGCGGATCGAGCGCGCCCTGGAACACCACTTCCCTGCCTTGCGGGTCGAACACGCGCAGCACGGCGAAGACATCCGCGTTGCTCGTCGATGACGACAGGAACAGCTTCAGCGCCGAAGGGCCGGTGATCTCCATCGGCTGCTCCAGCGGACCGGTGGAAAACTGGACGCCGTCGCCCATCATCTCGTAGTCGACCTCGGCGCTTGACGTCGGCGCGGTCGTGGTCAGCGTGCGGTTGCGGGGATCGAGATAGAGCTTCGTCCACTGCGTGCGCGCGAGCGGCCATTCGTTTTCGTAGCGCAGCTCGAATTTCTCCCCGGGATGGCGAATGTTGAGCGCGACCTTCGGCTGCTTCTCCCAGCCGTTGTCGACGCCCTTCAGGAAGTGATCGAAGAAGCGTTTCTGCAGCTTCACGCCATAGTCGGTGTAGAACGGCGCCCAGTGCGAGCCGCCATGCGCCTCGAGCCACTTCTGCGTGGACGCGGCGCGCATGTAGCCTTCGAAGTTGCCGCGCGGATGCAGGCCCTGTCCTCCCCAGTTGGCGGCCGACAGCAGCGGCACCGTCACCTTCGACAGGTCCGCCGTGCGCTGAAGGTAGTAATCGTTGACGAGCGGATTGTTCAGCACGCCTTCCCACATGTCGGCCCGATTGTTCTTCAGGTCGCCTTCGGGCAGCGTCTCCGGCCCGCACACCAGCTCGCCGGTGACGGCGCTTTTCGGCCCGCGCTCGCCGAGCCCGTGCTGCACCGTCTTCACCTGCATCTCCTGCCAGTTCTTGCGGAAGGTGCACGCGATGCCGCCATGACGGACGGAGTCACGGTAGTAGTCGACCCAGCCTTCCCAGATGCAGATCGCGGCGAGGTGCGGCGGCTGCTGTGCCGCGGCGCGCCACTGGCTGCTCGCGTAATACGAAATGCCATTGAGCCCGACTTTGCCGCTGCACCACGACTGCTGCGCGACCCATTCGATGCAGCCCGCGAAATCCCGGTTCTCGCGCGCATTGTTGTGGTCGAGGTAACCGGGCGAGCGTCCTGCGCCGCGCGAGTCCACTCGCACGCACACGTAGCCGTCCGGCACCCACTTCTCGGGATCGACCACTTCCCAATTCGCATACTTGTTCGACGTGCCCGACACCGCGTCGGGATTCTCCCGGCACATGATCTCCCAGGCCGTCTTGTAGCCCTGCTGGAACGCAAGTCCCTTGCCGTACGGGCCGTAGCTCACCAGCGCGGGATACCTGCCCGCCGCAACCGGGCGGAACACGTCCGCGCGCAGCACGAGGCCGTCGTCCATTGCGATCGGCACGTCCCAGTCGATGCGCATGCCGTCGCGCACTTCGGTTCTGAATTGGGTCATAAAGCGGTCCTTCGACGCGAAACTCAAGAAAAGAGATTTGCCACAGAGAGCACAGAGTTCACAGAGGAAAAGCCGGGTGATCGACGCGTCAGCTCTCGATTCGTGTAGTTCTCTGTGCTCTCCGTGTTCTCTGTGGCGCTTTTTGTCTAGCTTCGAACCAGCTTGTCCTCGAACCAGCTCCACATGGTCGCGACACCGAGCGTGAGATAGTCGCGCTGGCAATGCTGCGCGCCGCCTTCCTCTTTTGTGAACACGCGCAGCGTCTTGTCCCTGGAGCCCGAAGCATCGAGCAGCGCCTGCGCGTGCGCAAGCGGAATCTGCTCGTCGTCCGCCCCGTGCACGATGAGGAACGGGCAGCGCATCTTCTGCACCACGCCGTCGAGGCGGAAAGGCTCGAGCTTCTTCAGCGCGGCGTCGAGGCTGTCCACGCCCAATATCCACATGATGTGGTGGCCGGGCACCGACAGCGACATCTTGAAGCCGCCGTCGATGCGCTTCTTCCACGTCGCGTAGTAATCCCAGATCGCGCCCCACGCGATGCATGCGGCAAACCGCGGCTCCATCGACGCGCAGCGCGGCGCGTAATAGCCGCCGAGGCTGATGGCGACCACGCCGATCTTCTTCGGATCCACGTCGGCGCGCTTTTCCAGGTAGTCGATGCAGGCCGAGCCTGCGGCTTCGTAGTCGTGGCGCAGGAAGAGATTGCGGAAACGTATCGCTTCGCCGGTGCCAGGGCCGTCCATGACGAGGCACGAGATGCCGCGCTTCACGAGGTCGGGCACGCCGCGCATGTACTGGATTTCCTTCGTGACATCGAGTCCGTCGAAAAACACGACGCACGGCGCGCGCTTGCCCTTGGCGTTCTGCGCCGGCACGAAGTAGCCCGGCAGGCTGCCGCCTTCGAAAGGCACTTCGACGATCTCGATCTTCATGTCGGTCAGGCTGGCGAACTTGTGGAAGCAGTCCACGCCCGTGCGGAAGGCGTCGAGCGCTTTCGCATCCTTCGGCGTGCGGAAGCGCTCGCCCATCTGGTAGTAGTTGCAGGCGCGCAGATAGAACGACGCGGCAGACACGGGGTGCTCGTTGCGCGCGAACTGCTCGGCGGTGGCGCGCACGCGGTCGGCGACCTTCACGCAGGCGTCGAACCAGGCGTCGTCGTCCTCCGGATCCTTGTCCTTGAGCATCTGCCCGATCTTGTGCAGCTCGCCGATCTCCGCTCCCCCGAAGGCGCCCGAGCTCAACATGTTGATGAAGCCCGCCGACCAGCGGTAGTTGCCGGGGAAATACATGAAGTACCCAGGGTCCTTGCTCATCGTTGTTGCCTCTCCTAAGTCGAAATTCAAAAGCTCAGCCACAGAGGACACAGAGTTCACAGAGAAAAAACAGAGTCGCCCTCGCGTTCAGTTCTGTTCTCTGTGTTCTCTGTGAACTCTGTGTCCTCTGTGGCTGGTGTGTGCTTCACTATTCAGGCTGTATGCCGGCCGCCTTGCCGACTTTCGCCCAGCGCTCGGTCTCCGCCTTGATGAACGCCGCGAACTCGGCCGGGCCGTCGCCGGCTACGTCGAAGCCCTGCGACACCATCAGCTCGCGCGTCTCCGGCGTGTGCAGCGGCTTGCTCAGCACCGCGTGTATGCGGTCGACGATGGCCTTCGGCGTGCCGACCGGCGCGAGTATGCCGTTCCAGTTGTAGCTCGAGTATCCCTTGACGCCCTGCTCGTCGGCGGTCGGAACGTTGGGCAGCAGCGGGGAGCGCTGGGTGCCGGTCGCGCCCAGCGCCTTGAGCTTGCCGGCATTCACGTGAGGCGCGGCCTGCGCCACCTGAACAAATGCCATGTCGATCTGGCCGGCGATGAGGTCGATCACGTAAGGTGCGGCGCCTTTGTACGGCACCATGTTCATCTTGATGCCCGTCATGTACGCGAGGTACTCGACGCCGAAGTGGCCGACGGTGCCTACACCGGGCGTGGCGTAATTGATGCGCCCGGGCCTGGCTTTCGCGAGCGCCACGAAGTCCTTCACGTTCTTCGCCGGCATGTTGGGATGAACGCAGATGCAGCTCTGGCTTTTTGCGATGAGCGTGATCGGCGCAAAGTCTTTGACCGGATCGTACGGCAGCTGCTTGCGTATGCTGGGCGCGATGGTGAGTGGGCCGGGATTGCCGCCGAGCAGCGTGTACCCGTCCGGCGCGCTCTTCGCCGCCATTTCAGTCCCTATGATGCCGCCCGCGCCGCCGCGATTGTCGACCACCATGGGCTGGCCAAAGGCCGCGTTGAGCTGTTGAGCCGCCCAGCGCGAATGCACGTCGGTGGGTCCGCCTGCGGCGAACGGCACGATGATGCGCACAGCTTTGACCGGGTAGCTCGGCGTGCCCTGCGCGAGCGCTGCAGCAGCGGGAAGCATTGCCAGCCATGCCAGGTGTCGCTCGAATGTCGTCATTTTTTCTCCGGCCTCCTCGGGAGTCTTCAAATCATCTCAAAAACACCTAATTCAATGACAGGATTTACAAGATTCACATGATTTACAGGATGAAGGCAAAACTCTCTACAGGTGTGTATTTCGTTAATCCCAAAAAATCCTGTTCATCCTGTCCGGCTTTTTTGTTTTAAGTCAGACAGACTTCAGTCAAAGGCAGTACGTCTCCTCAAGCTTTCGGCGGTATGACGGGCAGCAGCAGATGCGAGGGCGTGTCTCCGCCGGTGTGTATGGTGTTGTGTCCGCCCGTGTTGTACGCAGCCGGGTAATGCGTGTACGGCGCGCTGCCGACGCCGTCGCGCGGCTGCACGTCGACGCGTATGCGATGGCCTTTCGCGAACACCATGCAGGCGGGCCAGATCTCGATGTCGCATTGAACGACCTCGCCGGGCTTGAGCCACCAGCGCTCGTCGTGGGCGTGGTAGGGGCGGTACGGCAGCGTCAGCGCTTCGTCGAGCTTGCGGTGCGACGCGCGCAGCCAGCCTTTGGCCACGGGCACGGCCTGGCCTTGCTGGCCGACTTCCCACACATCCTTGCCGTTCGCATCGACGTTGCGCATGGTGACGAACATGTCCATGTCTTTCTGCGTGCTCGACACGAACAGCACCAGCTTGATCGGCCCGGTGACCTCGGTGTCGTGCGGCATGGCTTCCGTCTCGAAGGTGACGCCGGTGCGGTTCGACGGGCCGCCCGAGAGCATGGTCGACGAGGCGGAAGCGACGCCGGCGTGCGTCGTGCCCGTGGCCGAGTACGTCACGGAGGTCTGCTTCGAAGGCTTGCTGGAGACGAGGCGGCCCTCGATGCCGTCGGTGGACGGCTCCTTTTTCTCCGCCTGAAGGTACAGCGTGGTCCACTGCGTGCGGGCGAGCGGCCACTCGTTCTCGTGGCGGAACTGGTAGTCGTTCATCCCCTTGCCGCCGCTGCGTATGAGGAGCTTCACGGGCGGCTCGTCGAGGATGCCGGTGTCGTTGCCCTTCAAAAAGTGATCCAGCCAGCGGATCTGGTCCATGCGGCCTTCCTCGGTGTAGAAGGCGTGGTAATGCGTGCCGGTGTGTATGCGCAGTTTCTTGTGCTTCGATTTGACGTGCAGATAACCTTCGGTGTTGCCGCGCAGGTGCAGGTTGTGGCCGCTCCAGTTGCCTGCGCTGAACACCGGCACCTCGATCCTGTCCCATTGCGCGCTGCGATTCGCCCAGTAACCGGTGTCCAGGCTGTGGCGCATGTAGTTGTACAGGCGCTCGTTGCGAAACGCGTCGGGGTTGTACTCCTGCGGGTCGCCCAGCAGGTGATGCGCCATCTGGGTCGCGTACCAGGTGGAGAGGTAATAGAGCTGGAAAATGCCGCCGTGGTAGCAGGAGTCGCGGTACGCGTCGCCGTAGCCTTCCCAGGGAATGATGGCTTTCAGCGACGGCGGCTTGAGCCCGGCGACGCGCCATTGCGTGATGGCGTGGTACGAAATGCCGCAGGTGCCGACGTTGCCGTTGGACCACGACTGCTTCCCCGCCCATTCGATGCAGTCGTAGAAGTCGAGGGTCTCCTGCCAGCCGCCGGGATCCGAGAGCCCGGGCGATTTGCCCGAGCCGCGCGTGTCGACGCGGACGGTGGCGTAGCCGCGCGGTATCCACCACAGCGGATTGACCGTCTCCCAGGTCATATGCGGGTTCGCTTCTTCCTCGAGATCCGCGGGCGGCACCCACACCTTGTCCTTCTGGTACGGCCCGATGTTCATGATCACCGGGAAGCGGCCCGCGCCCCTGGGACGGAAGATGTCGGCGTAGAGCGTCGCGCCGTCGCGCATCCTGATGCGCACGTCCTTCTCGATGTCCATGTCGTAGCGCGGCTGGGAAACGTCGTAGCTCATGGCGTCCTCTGCGGAATGCAGCGCGGCGATTGCCATATAGTGGTCGTCGCGCTGCGGAACGATGCGTGCGGGCGACGGCAAGTCTAGGCGCGAGGCGTCCGTCCGTCCATAAGCGGCGCCGCATGGCCTTTATTCGTCCGACGAATCGCAACAGCGGGGTCGCGCAGTTCGGCGGCGGAAAACGTTCTGGTAAACTCGACGCTCTATACGCGCACGACGCAGAACGAGGGGAGTCGCATGGCAACCGCATCGAAAAAGTCCAAATCACGCAAGACCGCGAAATACCGTGACATCCTGTACGAAGTGAAGGACCAGGTGGCGTGGGTCACTATCAACCGGCCGCGCGTGCTAAACGCGTTCCGCGAGCACACGCTCGACGAAATGACAGACGCGCTCAAATCCACGCGCGAAGACCCGTCCATCGTCTGCGCGGTTGTCACCGGCGCGGGCGACAAGGCGTTCTCCGCAGGCGGCGACTTCTATGCCATGAAGCGGCTGAATTTCACCAACGCCTACATGTGGAACGATCGCATGCTCGGCCTTGCGATGACGATACGCGGCCTGCCTATTCCCGTGATCGCGATGGTGAACGGCTGGTGCATGGGCGGGGGCCACGAGCTCGCGCTGTGGTGCGACGTCGTCATCGCGTCGGAAAACGCGGTGCTCGGCCAGACCGGCGCGAAAGTCGGTGCCTGCCCCACGGTGGGCGCAACGCAATATCTGCCGCGCCTCATCGGCGAGCGGCTCGCGCGCGAAATGATCTTCTGCGCGCGGCGCTTCACGGCGAAAGAAGCAGTTGCCATCGGGCTGATCAACAAGTGCGTGGCGCAGAAGGATCTTGTCGCCGAGACGCTGAAGTGGTGCGAGACCATGAAAGGCCACAGCGCGCTCACCATACGCATGACCAAGCGCTCGCTCAACTTCGAGTCGGACAACCTCTATGCGTCGTGGCAGCACGGCATGGAGCTGCTTGCTCACGTGTGGGGCTCCGACGAAGCGAAGGAGGGGATGGACGCCTTTCTTGCAGGACGCAAGCCCAATTTCCAGAAGTTCCGCATGGATGCGAAGAAGGAGCTGGAGCGTTATCTCGCGGGCAACGCGCGCGACGAGAACGCGCCGCCTTACATGCGTGGCAAGCATTGAAAGCGCAACGCTGGACAGAAATAGCCGCCGATAAACGCCGATAGACGCCGATATAGCTGGTGGTCCTTCGACCTATCTGCGTTCATCGGCGTCCATCTGCGGTTTCTAGAATTTTGGTTCTTGGATGGCGAACATGAACACGCAAGGCGCGCTCGACGGCATACGCGTCCTCGATCTGACCCGCATCCTCGCAGGCCCTTTGTGCGCCATGATGCTCGGCGACATGGGCGCGGACGTCATCAAGGTGGAGCCGCCGGGCAGCGGCGACGACACGCGAACGTGGGGCCCGCCGTTCGTCGGGGGCGAGGCCGCTTACTTTCTCGGCCTGAATCGCAACAAGCGCTCCATGACGCTCAACATGGCGGCGCGCGACGGGCAGGACATTCTTGCCGCGCTGATCAGGAAAAGCGACGTGCTGGTGGAGAACTTCAAGGTCGGCACGCTGGAGAAATGGGGCTTTTCGAACGCGTGGCTGGAGCAGCACGCGCCGCAGGTGATACGCGCCTCCATCACCGGCTATGGCGCGAACGGTCCCAAGGGCGGGCTGCCGGGGTACGACTTCATCCTGCAGGCGGAATCCGGGCTCATGAGCATCACCGGGCCCAGGGACGGCGAGCCGACCAAGCATGGCGTGGCGCTGGTCGACGTGTGCACCGGCATGCTCGCCTCCAATGCGATCCTCGCCGCACTGCAGGCCCGCGCGCGCACCGGCCGCGGCCAGCACATCGAGGTGTCGCTGTACGAAAGCAGCCTGTTCATGCTGGCGAACGTCGCGGCGAACTATCTCGCGGCCGACCGCGACGGCGGGCGCTTCGGCAACGGCCATCCGAGCATCGTCCCGTACACCACTTATCCGACGCGCGACGGCATGATGGCGGTCGCGGTGGGCAACGACGTGCAGTTCGCGAAATTCGCGCAGGCGATCGGTCATGCGGGGTGGGGTACGGACGCCCGCTATGCAAAGAACAAGGACCGCGTCGCGCACCGCGCCGAGCTCGATCAGGCGATTGCCGATACGCTGAAGCACGACGTTGCGGCAGCGTGGATCGAAAAGCTGAAAGCGGTGGGCGTGCCCTGCGGTCGCATCAATTCGGTGAAGGCGGCGTTCGACGATCCCCAGACCGAGGCGCGGCGCATGATAGAAACCGTCGAGCATCCGGCCATCGGCAGCCTGAAGGTCATAGGCACGCCGTTCAAGATGAGCGGTACGCCGACGTCCATACGCCGCCCGCCGCCTACGCTCGGTGAGCATACGGAAGAAATCCTGCGCGAAGAGCTGGGCTACGGCGATGCGCGCATCGGCGAGCTGCGCGCGACGAAAGTGATCTAGAGGCATCGGCGAAAATCAGACCAGGGAACCGCCGATGAACGCCCATGCACGCAGATCGGCCTTTCGTTTTCGCGGGGCATCGGCGTCTATCTGCGTCCATCGGCGGTTTCAACCGTTTTGGAGGTTTTGGCCATGATCACCGGCCTGTCGCACGTGTCCATCGTCGTGCCGGATCTTGCGGCGGCAACCGAGAAGCTGAAGCGCCTGTACGGCCTGGAGGCAGAGCCGCCGCAGGTGAACGAGCAGCAGGGCGTGCGGCTCGCGTACGTATTGTTGCCCAATGCGAAGATCGAGCTGATGGAGCCGGCGCGACCGGATTCTCCGATCGCGAAGTTTCTCGAGCGCAACCCGGCCGGCGGCATCCATCATTTCTGCCTCAATGTCGATGACGCGGACGAAACGGCGCAAACGCTGGCTGCGGGCGGTGCGCGCGTGCTCGGCGACGGCAGGCCGCAGTACAACGTGCACGGACAGCGGATCGCTTTCGTGCATCCCCGGGATTTTCTCGGAGCATTGGTCGAAATCGAGGAAGCGCACGGCAAATAAAACAACGGAGGCAGCATGAAGCGCACAGCTCTTTGCATTGCTGCAGTACTGTCCGCGATCGCCGGGCTGGCGACTGCTGCCCAGCAGGGAACGGATTATCCCGCGCGACCCATACGCGTGCTCATTCCGTATGCGGCAGGCGGTGCGACCGACATCGTCGCGCGCATACTCGGTCCGAAGATGTACGAGCGCATGGGTCAGCCCATCGTGATCGACAACCGCGCCGGCGCAGCGGGAAATCTCGCCATGGAAATGGTGGCCCAGGCGCAGCCGGACGGCTACACGCTGTTCGTCGGCAACATATCGACGAATTCGATCAATCCGATCCTCTTCAAGTCCAAGGCCGGCGTAGACGCCGGACGGGACCTTGCCGGTATCACGCTGCTTGCATCCATCCCGAATCTCATCATCATCGGCCCGAAGCTTCCGGCGAGCAGCCTGAAGGAGGCGATTGCGTACGCGAAAGAGCGTCCGGGGCAGCTCAATTACTCGGCGCCGCTCGGCTCCTATTCGCATCTCGACATGCTCGCGTTCCAGCGTGCCGCGGGTATCAAGCTCGTCCACGTGCCGTCCAAAGGCGCGGGCGAGACGCTGCCGCTGCTGATGCGCGGCGAGACACATATGACGGAATCCAATGTGGCCTCCAATCTGGGCGCGATACGCGCCGGCCAGATCAAGGCGCTGGCGACGACGGCGGCGAAGCGCCTGTCCGAGCTGCCCGAGGTGCCGACGATGGCCGAAGCCGGCTTCCCGGGTATAGGGAGTCTCAACTGGAACGGTCTGTTCGCGCCGAGGAAGACGCCCAAAGCGGTGATCGACAAGCTGCACAAGGTCGCTGCCGGGATCATGAGCGATCCCGAAATGCAGGACTTCATGGCGAAGCGCGCGATTCCGGTCGCAGTCAGCACCTCGCCTGCCGAGTTCGATGCCTACGTGCGCTCCGAGCGCGAGCGCTGGGCGAAGGTGGTGAGCGACAACAACGTCAGGATAGATTGAAGAGATCCATGGCAGAAACTTCTACGGCATCAGCACGCCTGCCCGCCGCGCAGGTCCAGTCCTTCATCGCACGCGCGCTGTGCGCAGTCGATATACCCGCGCCGGATGCGGAGTCCATCGCCGAGCTGATGACGCGCGCCGACGTGAACGGCTCCGACGGTCACGGCGTGTTTCGCCTGCCTCAGTACGTGCGGCGCATCAAGGGCGGCGCGGTCAACGTGCGGCCGGACATCAGAACGGTGCGCGAAGCGCCTGCCATGGCGGTGGTGGATGGCGACAACGGCATGGGGCATCTCGTGATGCGCTACGCAACGGAGAAAGCGATCGCCAAGGCGAAGCAGTCGGGCATCGCGTGGGTCGGCGTGAAATGGAGCAACCATGCCGGGCCGGCTTCGCTGTACGCCAGCATGCCGGTAGCGCACGACATGATCGGCCTGTATCTCGCCGTGGGCAACGCGAACCATCTCCCGCCGTGGGGCGGCATCGACATGCTGCTGTCGACCAATCCGATCGCTGTCGCGATACCGGCCGGAGAGGAAGCTCCGGTGGTGCTCGACATGGCGACGACCGTCGCAGCCTACGGCAAGGTAAAGACCAAGGCGCAGCGCGGCGAGGTGATGCCCGAGGGCTGGATGATGGATCGCAGCGGTCAGCCGCTCACCGATCCGAAGCGCGCGAACGAAGGCTTTCTGCTGCCGATCGGCGGCTACAAGGGCTATGGCCTCGCGCTGATCTTCGGCATGCTCGCCGGCACGCTGAACGGCGCGGCGATGGGGCGAGACGTGGTCGATTTCAACGCGGACGACACGACGCCGACCAATACCGGACACACGATCGTCGCGATTTCGGTGGAAGCGTTTCAGCCCGTGGCCGAGTTCAAGGCCTCGGTCGATGCGCTGGTGCGCGACATCCGCGGCTCCCGGCGCCTGCCCGACGTCGATCGCATCTGGCTGCCCGGCGAGCAAAGCGTGATCAAGCGCGCGGAGCGCGTGAAGCTCGGCATACCGATGCCCGGGCCGCTGCTGGAAAGCCTCGATGCGGTAGCGGCTGAGCTTGGCATTACGCCGCTTGCTCGGTGAGGAGTCAGGAGTGAAGAGTCAGGGGTAAGAGCGCGCTGCGCGCAAGGCACATACTCCTCACTCCTCACCGCGAAACGCTCAGTCGCTGAAATTCAGGCAGTCGTCGTCCGGCTCGTCGATGACGCGGTTGCGAAGCACGCCGATTCCCTCGATCTCGGATTCGACCACGTCCCCGGGTTTCACTACGGCGGCGGCGCCCGCCAGCGCCCTTCCGCCCGGCGAGCCGGTGGCGATCACGTCGCCCGGCATGAGCGTGATCTGCGACAGATGGGCGATGAGCTTGGGAATGTCGACCAGCATGTCGCGCGTATGGCCTTTCTGGCGCTCCTCCCCGTTCACGCGCGTGCTGATGTGGAGGTTCATCGCATCCGGTATGCCGCCGCGCGTCACGATCCACGGTCCCATGGGCGCGAACGTGTCGTAAGTCTTGCCGAGAAACAGGTGCCCCGCGTTGCGCTCGGCAATACCGATGTCGCACGCGGTGACGTCGTTGACGATCGTGTACCCGGCAATGACGCCATAGGCATCGGCTTCGCTGACATGCTTGCACTTCTTGCCGATGACGACGGCAAGCTCGCTTTCGCACGCGAGCTGCTGGCATGCGGCGGGCTTCATGATGTCGCGTTCGGGGCCGACGATGGCGGACAGCGTCTTGATGAACGCCTTCGGGGTGCCCGGCCGGCGCTCGTCCGATGTGTCGCCCGAGCCGTAGTTACCGGCGATGCAGATCAGCTTGGACGGACGCAATGGCGCGTAGAGGCGGCACTCCGCGAGCGGCGAGAACAAATCTTCGTCGCCCAGTCCGGTGGCGTCGGGCGCCTTTGCGGCGAGCTCGCCCAGATAGCCGTACGCGTCCGAGAGCGCGAGCCACACGGCCTCGCCGGCATGCAGGAACTGCACGATGTACGGCGGGAAATAGATGTCGGCGATCTGCTGGCCCTTGGGGTTGCGCGCGGATTCCACCAGATAGCGGGCATAGCCGGCGCGCACGTCAGCCACGAGATCGTCGCCGACCAGCACGCCCAGCCTGGCATGCCTGGCGGCCTCGTGCCTGCCGCTGTAGCGCATTAATTTCATGGCTTTTCCCCGGTGACGCAGTCGATGGTATCAAACAACAGCAGCCCCCAAATGTGACTTAAGCCCGGTTCCAATGGCGGCCAAGGGGATTTACCTGCAAAAACGGTCGAACGCCTAAAAAAGTGGCATGTACGTTGCTGGGAACGTATCCCCGAATAAAACATCTATCCAACTGACTGAATCAGGAGAATCCGCTGTGTTGAGCAGAATGACGAGGTATTGGGCCGTGCTGCTGTCCGGCCTGCTGATCGCCGCCGGCGTGGCCGCGGCCGAGACGGCGCCGGACGCGCTGGTGAAGACGACGGTTGCCGACGTGCTGCAGGTCATCAAGCAGAATCGCGACCGCCGGACGCTGGTGGACGTGGCCGAGAAGAAGGTGCTGCCGCATTTCGACTTCGAGTCGATGACGCGGCTCGCGGTCGGCAAGGCGTGGCGGGAGGCGACGTCGGAGCAGCGCAAGGCGCTGCAGGATAACTTCCGCGCGCTGCTGGTGAACACCTACACAACGGCGCTCAGCCAGCAGGAGACTGCAGATCCGACATTCGAGGTGAAGCCGGTGCAGATCGCCGCCGGGCAGAAGGACGTGACCGTGCACTCCGTGGTCAGCCAGGCAGGGCGCCAGCCAGTTGCGATCGATTACCGCATGGAACGCAAGGACGACGGCTGGAAGGTGTACGACGTGATCGTCGAAAACCTGAGCCTCGTCACCAACTACCGCAGCACTTTCGCGAGCGAGATCTCCAGGGGCGGTATCGACGGCCTGATCAAGAGCCTGCAGACGAAGAACAAGCAGATCGGGACGGGTTGACCGTGTCGCGGTCGGCCGGTTCGAGCGCGTGACCTGCGGTGGCGCCCGCGCGACAGAATGATCCTAAAATAAGGCCGCTATGCCACTGCATCGCTCATTTCTGCCCGTGCCCAGGTGCCGGTGATGGCCGCGCCTGCCCGCATCGTGCGGTTTTATTATCCGCGATCGTTCCTGAAGCTGCTGTTCGTGGGCTTCACGCTGATCGCGCTGCCGCTCATGTTTGCGCTCATCAACAACGCGATCTCGATCGATCAGCTGTCGAATCGCAGCCAGAAAGCGGTGTACCAGGCGGTGCAGGCGACGCAGAGCAGCCGCCAGCTCACCGAGCTGCTCACTGCAATGGAGCGCAGCGCGCACCAGATGCTGATTCTCGGCGACCGTTCGCTGCTCGATACGTACGAAAGCAATCGCAAGCAGTTTCTGGAGACGGCAGGAGAGTTCGCGACGCTGCCGTTCGATCGCGAGCAGATGCAGGCGCTGGGCGAAATCGTGCGCGGCGAAGCGGACATCTTCCAGCGGCTTTCCGATCCGGCGGCGAAGCAGCCGCAGCTGCAGCAGGCGCTGCAGGGTTTCGACCGCCTTGCCGAGGATGCGCAGGCGATTACCGCGCGCAGCAACGAGCTGATCGACCGCGAGGTCGAGACGATGCGCGACACGGCACGCCAGGCGCGTCACATCACGCTGTGGCAGCTGCTCGCGCTGATCCCGGTCGTCGTGTTCCTCATGATCGGATTCACCATCGTCATCGCGCGGCCGATCCGCCAGATCGACGCGGCGATACGGCAGCTCGGCGGCGGCGACTTCAACGTGCCAGTGGAGGTGAGCGGGCCGGAGGACTTGCAGTACCTCGGCGAGCGGCTGGAGTGGATGCGCCGACGGCTGCAGGAGCTGGAGCAGCAGAAGAACCGTTTCCTGCGCCATATGTCGCACGAGCTGAAGACGCCGCTCACGGCCCTGCGCGAGGGCGCGGAGCTGCTGTCCGACGAGGTCGTGGGCAAGCTCATGCCCGAGCAGCGCGAGATTGCGGAAATCGTGCGCCACAACAGTATAGAATTGCAGAAGCTCATCGAAGACCTGCTGTCGTACGGCGCCAGCCAGTTTCACAAGCCGTCGCTCGAGATGCAGGACGTCAACATCCGGCACGTAATAAACCGGGTGCTCGACGACCAGAAGCTCGCGATGCGGGCGAAAAACCTGAAAACGGAAGTGGCCGCGCATGACATCGTGCTGCCGGCGGACTTCGAGAAATTACGCGTGATGCTCGACAACCTGCTGTCCAATGCGATCAAGTTTTCGCCGCCCGGCGGCGCGGTGCGCGTCAGCGCGCGCCGTGAAGAGGACCGCCTTGAGCTCGATGTGAGCGACGCGGGCCCCGGCATCGCGCCCGAGGACAGGGTGCGCGTGTTCGAACCGTTCTACCGCGGCCAGCATGCGGCCGACACCCTGGTCAAAGGCACCGGCATTGGTCTGTCGGTGGTGCGCGAGTACGCGCAGATGCACGGCGGCACGGTCGAAGTCGTGGCCGACGCGCAGCCCGGCGCGCGTCTTCGTGTGACGCTGCCGCTACGCGCTGCGCCGCCTGCCGAGCGTCGGCGCACGGCGGCATCGGTCGAAGCATGATGCGCGCCTCCCGCATATTCTTTTTCACGGCAGCCGTGCTCGTGCTCGACGGCTGTGCCACGTCGCCGCCCGCTGAGCCTGAGACCGCGCCGCAAGCCGAAGTGGTCGACGCGGTGCGCGCCGCCGAAGCGCCGCCGCGCGTGACGCCTCCGCCGGTCGATGAAACGGCGCTCGCGCTCAATTATTTCGACCGCGTGCGACGCCTGCCGTCCATCGAGCTCGTGCGCGAGCTCGACCTCGTGCGCACGACGTACGGGCGCACCCACGGCGACGGAGACCGGGTGCGGCTCGCCATGGTGCTGGCGCTGCCGAACACGGCCGTGACCGACGATGCGCGCGCGCTTGACCTGCTTGATCCCATCGTGAAGAACCCCGCGCACGCGCTGCATCACGTGGCCGTGCTGTTGTCCACCTATGTTCAGGAGCAGCGACGTCTCACCCTGAGCGCGCAAGCAATGCAGAAAGAAGTGCAGACGCTCCAGCAGAAGCTCGATGCGCTGCGCTCTCTGGAGCGTGCGCTCTCCGAGCGTGAAGGCGTAGTCCCGCGCCGCCGTTGAAGGAAATCTTATGAACTCCCGCCCCAGCATACTCGTCGTCGACGATGATCCCGATCTTCTGCGCCTCATGCAGATCCGCCTGGCCGCGGCCGGTTATGCCGTGACCACGGCCGAAAGCGGCGAGCGCGCACTCGCCCAGCTCGCCGCGGCGCGTCCCCGGCTCGTCGTCACCGACCTGCGCATGAGCGGCATGGACGGCATGGCGCTATTCGATGCAATACATGCCGCGCATCCTGCATTGCCGGTCATCATACTGACGGCGCACGGCACGATTCCGGACGCAGTCGCGGCCGTGAAGAAAGGCCTGTTCGGCTACCTGACCAAGCCGTTCGATTCCCGCGAGCTGCTCGCGGAAATCGAGCGCGCGATGGTTGCCTCGGGCGGCATGACCGGCGGCGGCGAGCACAGCGCGGGCGAGGACCAGTCGTGGCGGCGCGAGATGATCACGCGTAATCCCGTCATGGAAGATGTCCTGACCAAGGCGAGGCTGGTCGCCGAGAGCGACGCCAGCGTCTTCATTTACGGCGAATCGGGCACCGGCAAGGAGCTGCTCGCGCAGGCGATACATCGGGCGAGCCCCAGACGCGACCGGCAGTTCGTCGCCATCAACTGCGGCGCGATACCCGAGCAGCTGCTCGAGTCGGAGCTGTTCGGCCACGTGAAAGGCTCGTTCACCGGCGCAACGCGCGATCACAAGGGGCTTTTCCTCACCGCCGACAAGGGCACCATCTTCCTCGACGAGATCGGCGACATGCCGATCACGCTGCAGGTGAAGCTGCTGCGCGTGCTGCAGGAGAAGCAGGTGCGCCCGGTCGGCTCGACCCAGAGTTTCGACGTCGACGTGCGCGTGATTTCCGCAACGCACAGGAACATCGAAGCGGAGATGGCCGCCGGCAATTTTCGCGAGGATCTCTACTACCGTCTCAACGTCGTCGCGCTGCAGCTGCCGCCGCTCGCCGAGCGCCGCGAGGACATCCCCGTGCTCGCGAAACATTTTCTGACGCAGCTTTCCGAGAAGTACAACAAGAAGAACATCGCGGGTTTCGGACCCGAAGCCATCGAATCGCTGGTGTCCGCCGCGTGGCCTGGCAATATCCGCCAGCTCTACAACGTCGTCGAGCAGGCTGTGGCGCTCTCGACCACGCCGCTCATCTCGCCGGCGCTGGTGCAGCAGGCGATACAGAACCAGCAGAGCGAGTTCGCATCGTTCGAGGAGGCGCGGCGCAAGTTCGAGCGCGATTACCTCGCGCAGCTGATGCGCATCACCGAGGGCAACGTGACGCAGGCCGCTCGCCTCGCGAAGCGCAACCGCACCGAGTTCTACAAGCTGCTGCAGCGTCACCAGCTCGATCCCAAGCTGTTCAAGACCGCGAAGATATAGCGCTTTATGTCGTTCGCGCGCGACATTCGCGCGCGTGCAGAATCAACGCGTTGGCGCGTGCCGTGTGCTTTCGTAGCCGGGCGGCGACAATCTTCTGCGCTGCGCAGCGGCATCGCCCCGCGGTACCAGCGTACACGCACCTGGCATAGGCATTGCTCAACTTCGCAGGCGGCGATGTCGCCGCGCTGAAAGTCGCGCCTCATGCGGCGCGGCGTCACACATGAACGCGAACGTAGACCATAGCTGGCGGCGCCAGGGCCTGCTTTACCCCACCATGCTGATCGCGGCCATTGCCGTCATCATATTCAGCGTCGTGGGCATTGCGGCGATGACCGGCCTGCTGCCGAGCGCCATGTCCGGGTATCGCGCGGCTGATGAGGCGCCGCCGTCCGCGGTGAAGCGCCAGCCGCAGGACAGCCCTCGCGCGCTTGACGCGCCGCGCGCCGGCCAGTCTTCCGCGCTCGATGCGCCGCGTAGCGCGCCGGCGCACCGCGCGGCCGGTTGCAGTGAATGCGGCGTCGTCGAAGCGGTGCGCGTGCTGGAGCGCAAGGGCGAGGGCAGCATGCTCGGCGCAGGCGCCGGCGCAGTCGTGGGCGGATTGCTCGGCAACGAGGTCGGCCGCGGCAACGGGCGCACCGCGGCCACAGTCTTGGGCGCAGGCGCGGGGGCCTTTGCAGGAAACGAAATCGAGCGCAACATGCACACGCGCATCACTTATCAGGTGCGTGTAAAGATGAGCGATGGCTCGCACCGCAATCACTACCAATCCACGCCGCCCAAGCTCAGTGTCGGGCAGCGCGTGCGCCTGTCCAACGGCAACCTCGTCGCCGATTGACGCAATGCGTGTCGCCGCCGCAGTCGTTCTTTGCGCGCTGCTCGGCGCCTGCGCGGCATTTCCATCGGCCCGCAACGGCAGCGGCGACGCGCCGGCCTCGCGCCCTGCGCCGAACGTCAATCTCTCGGGATACAACGCGGCGTTCAAGGACGGCTATGCCGACGGCTGCGACAGCGCCCGCGGCACGCAACGGCGCAATGCCAAGCGCTACGGCGGCGAGACCGATTACATGATGGGTTGGAACGACGGCCACGCGATGTGCGCGCGGCGTTAAGACGCCCTGGAAGCGCGCAGTCCTGACGTGCGGGCTGCGGAGTCGGGGCTGGTTTTCAAGCGGAAGATCCGCACGACCTCGGGAATGCTGCGCAAGCTGCGCATGATGCGTGCGAGGTGGATGCGGTTCGACACCTGCAGCGTGAAATCCATCCCGGTGTAGGTGCCGCCCTCGTCGGGCTCGACCACCACGTTCTGAATATTGGAGCCGGCCGCCGCGATGTCGGCCGCGACGCGCGCGAGCACGCCGCGCTCGTTGGCCACGACGAGCCGTATGCTCACCTCGAACAGGCGCCGCGTATCGGCGTCCCATTCCACGTCGAGCGTGCGCTCGGGATCGGCACGTGTTTTCGCGAGCACCGGGCAATCGTGGGTGTGGATCACCATGCCCTGGCCCTTGCTGATCAATCCGACGATGGGGTCGCCCGGAATCGGCTTGCAGCATTTCGCGAACTGCACGGCCATGCCTTCCGAGCCGCGGATGAGCACGGCGCCGGCGTGCGCAGTCTCCGTCGGCGCCGACGTGGCGCCGAGCGAAAGCAGCTGCCGCGCCACCACCACCGCGAGGCGCTTGCCCAGGCCGATATCGGCGAGTATTTCGGCGCGCGATTTTGCGCTGGAGTCGCGCACCAGCTTGTCCCACTGCTGATCGCGGATGTCGGCGAGCGCCGCCGGGAAGTTGGCGAGCGCCTGCGCAAGCAGCCGCTCGCCAAGCTGCACCGATTCCTGGAAGCGCATCGTCTTCAGGAAGTGCCGGATGTGCGAGCGCGCTTTCGCCGACACCACGAAATTCAGCCACAGCGGGTTCGGCTTCGCGTGCGACGCGGTGATGATCTCGACGCGATCGCCGTTCTTGAGCTCGCTGCGCAGCGGCATCAGCTCCTGGTTGATCTTCACCGCCACGCAGCAGTTGCCGATATCGGTGTGCACCGCATACGCGAAGTCCACTGCCGTGGCGCCGCGCGGCAGCGACATGATCTTGCCCTTGGGCGTGAAGACGTAAACCTCGTCGGGGAAGAGATCGACCTTCAGGTGCTCGAGAAACTCCACCGAATCGCCGGACTCCGACTGCATTTCGAGCAGGCTTTGCAGCCATTGGTGGGTCTTGCGCTGCAGCTCCGACAGCGACGTGTCGGTGCTCTTGTACAGCCAGTGCGAGGCGACGCCGGCTTCCGCGATCTTGTGCATCTCCATCGTCCGGATCTGGATCTCGATCGGGCTGCCGAACGGGCCGAAGAGCGTCGTGTGCAGCGACTGGTAGCCGTTCGCCTTCGGGATGGCGATGTAATCCTTGAACTTGCCCGGTATGGGCTTGTAGAGGCCGTGCAGTGCGCCGAGCGCGATGTAGCACGCCTGCACGTCGGGCACGATGATGCGGAAACCGAAAACGTCCAGGACCTGCGCGAAGGAGACATGCTTTTCGCGCATCTTGCGATAGATCGAGTGCAGGTGCTTCTCGCGCCCGTACACCTCCGCCTGCACCTTGCTGTCGCGCAGCCGCCGCTGCATTGCCTCCATCACCTTGCTCACCACTTCGCGCCGGTTGCCGCGCGCCGCTTTCACCGCCTTGGCAAGCACGCGATAGCGATCCGGGTAGAGGTGCTTGAAGGAAAGGTCCTCGAGCTCCTGGTAGATGCTGTTCAGTCCCAGGCGGTTGGCAATGGGCGCGTAGATCTCGAGCGTCTCGCGCGCGATGCGCTGGCGCTTCGGCGTGTCGAACGCGTCGAGCGTGCGCATGTTGTGGAGCCGGTCGGCGAGCTTGATCAGGATGACGCGCACGTCGCGCGCCATCGCGAGCAGCATCTTGCGGAAGTTTTCGGCCTGCGCCTTTTCCTGGCTTTCGAACTCGATCTTGTCGAGCTTGGACACGCCGTCCACCAGCTCGGCCACCGGCTTGCCGAAGTTGCGCGAGATCTCTACGTTGGTGACCGAGGTATCTTCGGTGACGTCATGCAGCAGCGCCGCAGTCAGCGCCTGCGTGTCGAGATGCCATTGCGCGAGGATGTTGGCGACGGCGAGCGGGTGCGAGATGTACGGCTCGCCGGACTTGCGGAACTGACCTTCGTGCGCGGCCTTGCTGAAGTGGTAGGCCGATTCGAGCTGAGAGATGTCCTCCGGCTTCAGGTAGCCGGACCATTCCTTGAAGAGTGTGGCGGCTTCGGACATCGATCACGCGGGCGCCGGCCTCGCGCCGGTCGGCCCGCCGCAGCGCTCACGTCTGCGGCTTGTTGAGGATTTCCGGGCCGTAGCATGCGGACGCAAGCTCGCGCAACGCGATCACGGTCGGCTTGTCGCGGTTTGCTTCCAGCATGGGCTGGGCGCCGTTCGTGATCTGGCGGGCGCGGTAGGTCGCCGCGAGCGACATCTCGAAGCGGTTCGGAATCTGTTTCAGGCAATCGTCCACAGTAATGCGTGCCATGTTGACCTCGGTTATTTCAGGCGATCGAAGAATTCTGGGCGGCGGAGCCGCTGACGGGGCAGCTTGAGCCGTTCGGCCCGGATAATGCTGGCGAGATCCAGCGCCGCCCGGCTGAAATCGTCATTAATAATAACATAGTCGAATTCCTCGAAATGGGCGATCTCCCCGGGGGCCGCGGCGAGCCGCTGCCGGATGACCTCGTCGCCGTCCTGTGCGCGGTCGCGCAGCCGGGCCTCGAGATCGGCCAGCGACGGCGGCAGGATGAAGATGCTCACCACCTGGGGATGCAGTCGCCGCACCTGCGCCGCGCCCTGCCAGTCGATTTCGAGCACGATGTCCTGGCCTTTGCCGGTCTGCTCCAGCACCCACTCACGCGACGTGCCATAGCGGTTGCCGTGAACCGTCGCGCATTCGAGGAACGCGCCGCGGGCCGCCATGGCTTCGAATTCGGCGACTTCGACGAAATGGTATTCGCGTCCATGCTGCTCGCCGGGCCGCGGCTTGCGCGTGGTGTACGAAACCGACTTGCGCACGCCGGCATCGGCGGCAAGCAGCGCCTTCACGAGCGACGTTTTGCCCGCGCCCGAAGGTGCGCTGATGATGTACAGCGTTCCGCTCATGGTGTGTCGGGAGGCGGGAGGCGGGAGGCGGGAGGCGCAAGATCGAAAAGGGCGCTGCAATCAACGCCCATCCGTCCCACTGCTGCTTGGAGTTTATGCGACATCGTCGGATGACCCCTCGGTTTCACGCCTCTCGCCTCCCGCCTCACCGAGTATCACTCGATGTTTTGGATCTGCTCGCGCATCTGCTCGATGAGCAGCTTCAGCTCCATCGAGACCTGCGTCACCGCGATGTCGGCCGCCTTGGAGCCGAGCGTGTTGGCCTCGCGGTTCAATTCCTGCATGAGGAAATCGAGCCGCTTGCCGACGGCGCCACCGGCGGACAGCACGCGCCGCAATTCGCCGATGTGCGCAGTCAGCCGCGACAGCTCTTCGTCGACGTCGATTTTGTTCGCGAACAGCACGACTTCCTGCCGGATGCGCTCGTCGTCGGCCGTGCCGAGCGCTTCTTTCAGGCGCGTGCCGAGCTTTTCCTGGAAAGCGGCGATCAGCTGCGGCATGCGCGGCGCCACGGCAGTGATGCGTTGCTCCATCGCGGCCGCGCGCTCGAGCAGCATCTGCTTGAGCTTTTCGCCCTCGCGGCCGCGCGTCACGGCGAACTCTTCGAGGACCTGCTGCAGCAGCGCGCGGCACGCATTGCGCAGCTCCTCGAGCGAGAGGCTCTCGGCGCCCAGCATGCCGGGCCAGCGCAGGATGTCGGACACGGCGAGATGCTCGGCTTCGGGTAATGCAGCGCGCACACGTGCGTCAAGCGCGACGAGCTGGGCGAGCAGCTCCTCGTCCAGGTCCGGCGTCTTGCGGCCCGCAGCGGCGGGCGTCCACGTGACGCGGCATTCGATCTTGCCGCGGTTCAGGCGCGCGGCGAGCAGCTCCCGCATGGCGGGTTCGGCCGGCCGCAGCTCGTCCGGCAGACGAAACTGGATGTCGAGGTAACGATGGTTGACCGACCGCAGCTCGACGTTGAGCACGCCGCTCGCGAGCTCCTGTGCCGCCGAGGCATAACCGGTCATGCTGTAGATCATGGATGCACCGTGCAGAGAGACAAACGGGGATATCGCGCACCGCGCTACCGGCGGGCCGCTCGTTTCCCCAGGCCGGTTTAGCGTTTACCATTCGGTTTTTGCAGCGACCCCGAAGATAACACACGGAACAATGACATGCGACCCAGCGGCAGAGAGCCCGGCGCCTTGCGCGCCCTGCGCATTACCCGCCATTACACCCGCCACGCCGAGGGCTCGGTGCTGATCGAGTGCGGCGACACGAAAGTGCTGTGCACGGCAAGCGTGCTCGAGCGCCAGCCGCCGCATCTCAAAGGCACGGCGCAAGGGTGGGTCACGGCCGAATACGGCATGCTGCCGCGCTCGACGAACACGCGCACCGACCGCGAGGCTGCGCGCGGCAAGCAGTCCGGACGCACGCAGGAGATACAGCGCCTCATCGGACGCTCGCTGCGCTCGGTGGTCGATCTGAACCAGCTCGGCGAGCGCACCATTCATCTCGATTGCGACGTCATACAGGCGGACGGCGGCACGCGCACCGCCAGCATCACGGGCGCGTTCGTCGCGCTGCACGACGCGGTGAGCCATCTGCGCGCGCGCAAGGCGATCGCGACCAGCCCGATCCGTGATTTCATCGCGGCCGTGTCGGTCGGGGTGTACGAGGGCACGCCGGTGCTGGACCTCGATTACCTCGAGGATTCGCAGTGCGACACCGACATGAACGTCGTGATGACGGCAAGCGGCGGCATCGTCGAAGTGCAGGGCACGGCGGAAGGCGCGCCGTTCTCGCGCGGACAGCTCGATGCGATGATCGACCTCGCTGCGCAAGGCATCACCCGGCTCGTGGCGGCGCAACGCGCTGCGCTGAAGTCGTGAGCGCTTCCGCAGCCGCGCGCATCGCCGCCATCCGGCGGCTGGTGATCGCTTCAGGCAATCCCGGCAAGCTGCGCGAGATCGGGCAGATCCTCGCGCCGCTCGGCATAGACGTCGCCGCTCAGTCGGCCTACGGCGTTTCCGACGCCGACGAGCCGCACGATACCTTTATCGAGAATGCGCTCGCGAAAGCGCGTCATGCCGCTCGCCATACCGGGTTGCCCGCGCTCGCCGACGACTCGGGAATATGCGTGGACGCGCTGGGCGGAGCACCGGGCGTGCGCTCGGCGCGCTATGCTGCCGACGGCGATCCGTCGATCAGCCAGGACGAGCGCAACAATCGCAAGCTGCTCGCCGCGCTGGAGGAGGTCGACATGCGCAGCGCGCACTATTATTGCGTGATCGTGCTGGTGCGGCGCCATGACGACCCGCAACCGCTGATTGCCGAGGCGGAATGGCGCGGCGTGGTGATGCGCGCCCCGCGCGGCGAAGGCGGCTTCGGCTACGATCCGCTGTTCCTGTTGCCCGGGCTCGGCGTCAGCGCAGCCGAGCTGCCGCCGGAGACGAAAAACCGGCTGAGCCACCGCGGCAAGGCGCTCGCGCTGCTCGCAGAGCGGCTTCGCGCGCTCCGCGGCAAGGGGGAGGCGTGAGGAGTAAGGAGTAAAGGCATGCGCGACAGCGTCGCGCCTCGGTCCACCGTTCACCATTCACGCTTCTCCACAATGCGTCACACGTTCAATCCCCAGCTCGTCAATCCGCCCTTCGGCGATCCCGGCGTCTGCGTCGATTTCAACTTCGAGCAGCGCGCGCTGCTGTTCGATCTTGGCGATCTGTCGCCGCTCACGCCAAAGAGGCTGCTGCGGGTCACCGACGTCTTCGTGTCCCACACGCACGTCGACCACTTCTGCGGCTTCGACCGACTGCTGCGCATCTGCCTCGGCCGCCACGGTGGCGTGCGGATGTACGGTCCTCCCGGCTTCGCCGACCAGGTTGGTCACAAGCTCGCCGCGTACACCTGGAATCTCGTTCAGAACTACGAGACCGATTTCGTCGTCGATGCGTGGGAGCTCGATCTCGAAGGCGGCATGAGCGGTGCGCGTTATCGCTGCCACGCGCGCTTCGCGCGTGAAGCGCTTGCGCCGAGCGCCGTGCCGGACGGCATCATCGTCGACGAGGCGGGTTTTCGCGTGCGTGCGGTGCCGCTCGAGCACCGCACGACCAGCCTCGGCTTTGCGCTGGAGGAAAAAGCGCACCTGCACGTGATGAAGGACAAGCTCGAGCAGCTCGGCCTGCCGTCGGGCCCCTGGCTCACCGAGCTCAAGCGCCACGTCGCAGCCGGCGCGGCGCCCGATACGCCGATGAAGGTCGCCTGGCGCGACAGCCGCGGCGTGCACGAGCGCGCGCATGCCGTCGGCGAGCTGGCGCGCGAAGTGCTCACGGCGGGGCGCGGCGAGAAGATCGTGTACATCACCGACGTGCTCTACACCGACCGCAACTTGGAGCGCATTGCGGCGCTCGCCGCGGGCGCGGACCGTCTGTTCATCGAGTGCGTGTTCCTCGATGCGGACCGCGATCATGCCGCTCGCAAATATCACCTCACTGCGCGGCAGGCCGGAATCATCGCGCGGCGCGCCGGAGCGGCGTGCGCCATCCCGTTTCATTTCTCGCCACGCTACATGGAGCGTGAAGAAGAGCTTCGCGCGGAGCTGCGTGCGGCGCATGCAGGCGATCTCGTGACCGAAGACGCGGCATGAATGCGCTATCGATAACCGTCGTCAAATCGACGCTGGGACAGCCGCAGTTCAGCGCGCTGCCGCCCTTGTCGCTGTACGTTCACGTGCCGTGGTGTCTTCGCAAGTGCCCGTACTGCGACTTCAACTCGCACGAGTTGCGCGGCGAGCTGCCCGAGCGCGAGTACGTTGCCGCGTTGCTGGCCGACCTCGATCAGTCGCTGCCGCTGATCTGGGGCCGCCCGGTATACACGGTGTTCATCGGCGGCGGTACGCCGAGCCTGCTCTCGCCGGAAGCGGTCGATGTTCTGCTCGCCGGCGTGCGCGCTCGCCTGCCGCTGACCGTCGATGCCGAAGTGACGCTCGAAGCGAATCCGGGAACGTTCGAGGCCGGGCGTTTCAAAGGCTTTCGTGCTGCGGGCATCAACCGGCTGTCGATCGGGGTTCAAAGCTTCGATTCCCGACATCTCGCCGCGCTGGGGCGCGTGCACGATGAAGGGCAGGCGCGTGCCGCAATCGACTGCGCCCGTACCGTGTTCGACAATTTCAACATCGACCTGATGTACGGCCTGCCCGGGCAGACGGTGGCGGAGGCGCGCGCCGACCTCGAGCACGCGCTTGCCTATGCGCCGCCGCATCTGTCCGCGTACCATCTTACGCTGGAGCCGAACACGTACTTCCACCGCTACCCGCCGCCGCTGCCCGATGACGATACGGCGGCCGCAATGCAGGACACGGTAGACGAAGTGCTTGCCGGTCGCGGCTACGAGCATTACGAAACGTCAGCGTTTGCGCTGCCGGGGCGCGGGTCGCGGCACAACGTCAATTACTGGATGTTCGGCGACTATCTCGGCATCGGCGCGGGCGCGCACGGCAAGCTGTCGTTCCCCGATCGCATCGTGCGCTATATGCGCTACCGCCAGCCTCGCGAGTACCAGGAGCGCGTCGGCACCGGCAACGCCGTGCAGGAGCAGCATGAAGTCGCGCACCACGATGTGGCATTCGAATTCATGATGAATGCATTGCGCCTGACCGACGGCGTGCCGGTCGCGTTGTACGCGGAGCGCACGGGACGGCCGATGACCGGCATCGCGCGCGAGCTCGAGCGAGCGGAGCAGCGCGGCCTGCTCGTGCGCGACCATGCGCGGCTCGCACCCACTGTGCTCGGTCGCCGTTTTCTCAACGATCTGCTGCAGATATTTCTACCCGGTTGAGCAGGCCGCGGCGCGATTGCTTTTCGGACGTGTCACCGTAGAATACGGTGCGATGCAAGCGCTTTCGCGCAGGCGGCGGAGCGGCCGGACAGAGTACGAGGGTGCGCCCGCGGCCGGTGAAGAAACGACAGGGAGAAAACAAGATGACCAGGATCAGCAGTCGTTGGGGGGTGTGGGCAATCGCCGCTGCTGCGGCGTTGTCCGCAATGACGGCGCATGCGCAATCGCAGCCGTATCCGACGAAGTTCGTGCGCTTCATCGTGACGTATCCGCCGGGCGGCAGCTCCGACGTGATGGCGCGCATCATCGGCGCGAAGCTCACTGAGGCGTGGGGAGGTCAGCAGGTGGTCGTCGAATCGAAGCCCGGCGCGGCCGGCGCGATTGGCATGGAATATGCCGCGAAGCAGCCGGCGGACGGCTATACCTTCCTGCTCGGCAACTTCGGGCCGGTCACCGCCAATCCGCATATCTCGAAAGTGAATTACGACGTCAACAAGGATTTCGCGCCGGTCTCGCAGATCTCCATTGCGCCCAACATCGTCGTCGTCAACGTCAATGCGCCGATGAAGTCGGTGAAGGAGCTGATTGCTACAGCTCGTGCGCAGCCGGGCAAGATGACGTTCGGCACCAGCGGTCCGGGCAGCATGTCGCACCTCGCGGGAGAAATGTTCAAGCGCCTCGCGAAAGTCGAGATCATCCCGGTGAACTACAAAGGCGGATCGGAGTGGATCACGCAGCTCATGGGCCAGCACATCGACGTGGTGTTCGCCGACGCGCCGCCCGCGATGCAGAACATGAAGAGCGGCAAGCTGCGCGCGATCGCCGTGACGAGCGAGAAGCGTTCGCCGTTTTCGCCGGAGCTGCCGACGCTGGCCGAAGAGGGAGTGACCGGCTTCGCCGCATCCAACTGGTGGGGCATCCTCTTCCCCGCCGGCGTGCCGCGGCCGATCATCGACAAAGTCGGCGCGGACCTCGCGAAGGTGCTCGTGCGCCAGGACGTGAAGGACAGATTCGCCGAGTTCGGCGCCGAGGCGGTCAGCAGCACGCCGGAGCAGTTCTCCAGGTTCATGGCGGCAGAAAGCGCACGGTGGGGCAAGCTGATCCGGGAAGCCAACATCCGGCTCGACTGAGCGAACGCCGCACGCGCCCGCCGATAACACAGAGAGAGGAGACAGTGATGAAACGTATGAGGCGGGTCGTTGCCGTTTGTATCGCAGCAGCTGCTGTCGCCGGCATGCCGGCGGCAGCGCAAGCACAGAATTATCCCGGCAAGTTCGTGAAGTTCGTGGTGACCTATCCGCCCGGCGGCAGCTCGGACGTGATGGCGCGCATCATCGGCCAGCAGCTCACCGAGTACTGGGGGCAGCAATGCGTCGTCGAGTCCCGGCCCGGGGCCGACGGCGCCATCGGCATGGAGTACTCCGCGCGGCAGCCGGCCGACGGTTATACGCTGGTGCTGGGCAACTTCGGGCCGGTGGTCGCGAAGCCGCTGCTCTCCAAGGTGAGCTATGACTGGCGCAAGGATTTCGCGCCGGTTTCGCGCATCACGATTTCGGCCAACATCCTGGTCGTGCCGCAGTCGCTGCCGGTGAACAACGTGAAGGAGCTCATCGCGCTCGCCAGGCGGCGCCCGGGCGAATTGACGAACGCGACCAGCGGCCCCGGCAGCATGTCGCATTTCGCGGGCGAGATGTTCAAGCGGCTCGCCGGCGTCAACCTCACGACGGTGCCGTACAAAGGCAATGCGTTGTCCATTACCGACGTCATGGGCGGCCATATCGCACTGATGTTCTCCGATGCGCTGCCGGCGATGCAGAACATGAAAAGCGGCAAGCTGCGCGCGCTGGCGGTCACGAGCGAGAAGCGCTGGCCGCCCACGCCCGAGCTGCCGACGCTCGCGGAAGAAGGCGTCAAGGGATTCGCTGCGGTCAACTGGTGGGGCATCCTGACCCCGGCCGGCGTGCCGCGTACCATCATCGACAAGCTGAACGCCGACATCGTCAAGGCGGTCGCGACCCCGCTGGTGAAAACGCGCCTGGCGGAGCTGGGCGTAGAAACGGTCTCCAGCACGCCCGAGGAGTTCGGCAAATTCATGGCGGGCGAAGCCGCGCGGTGGGGCAAGCTGGTGAAGGACGCCAACCTGCGCGTCGAGCCTTAGCGGCGGCGGAACACGAGGTCGCGCACGGCGTGACCGAGGGCGAGGCCGCGCTGCTCGAACTTGGTGAGCGGCCGGTACGCGGGCCGGTCAGCATAGCCGTCCGCGGTATTCTCGAGCAGCGGCTCCGCGCTCAGCACTTCGAGCATTTGGGCCGCGTACTCTTCCCAGTCCGTCGCCGCGTGCAGGTAGCCGCCCGGCTTCAGGCGGCTCGCGAGCAGCGCGACGAGCGGCGGCTGCAGCAGGCGGCGCTTGTGATGGCGCTTCTTGGGCCACGGGTCGGGAAAAAATACATGCGCGCCGTCGAGACTGCCCGGCGCGATCATGTGCTGCAGCACCTCCACCGCGTCGTGCTGCACGATGCGCACGTTCAAGAGTCCCTGGGCGACGATGAGCTGCAGCAGGTTGCCCACGCCCGGCGTGTGCACCTCGATGCCGAGGTAGTCGATTTCCGGGTGTTCCGAGGCGATTCGTGCCGTTGTTTCCCCCATGCCGAAGCCTATTTCGAGTATCTTAGGGGCCGTTCGGCCAAAGACCGCAGCAAGGTCCACCGGCGCAGGGGAAAACGGCACGCCGTAGCGGGGCAGCAGGTTCTCGCAGGCGCGCCGTTGCGCGGGCGACAGGCGGCTCGTGCGCAGCACGAAGCTGCGTATGGGACGGTGGCGTGATGCGGAATCGGAGGCGCCGGACATGACAATAGCTGCGATAACGGCCGCGCCGATTGTCGCAGATAACGGCCATCGATGTGAGCCGTGAAGATCTCGCAAGGGGGGATCGTGCAGGACATGGCACAGGGCTGCGGCGCATGAAGTTGCGTGCCGCGCTCAGAACGCTCGCGCAAGCGCGTCTGGCATTCGTCGTCCTCGGCGGCGGAATACTCATGTCTTTCGCCGCGTGGTATCTGGCGGAGCAGCGGGTGCAGGCCGAGGCGGCGAGCGAGTTTCAGCAGCAGGCGGCGCAGGCGATAGAGACGATAGACCGCTACCTCGAGGCGGACGTCGATCTCGCCATCGGGCTGAAAGGGTTGTTTCACGCGGCAGGCGAGGTGCGCCGCGATGAGTTCCGCGCCTATCTTTCCGGTTTCCAGCTGAGCGAGCGCCATCCCGGCGTGCGTGTCATTACGTTCGCCGAGCATGTGCGCGGTGCCGACAAGGCTGCGTTCGAGCGCCGCGTGCGCGAGGACCGCAGCATAGACGCGGCCGGCTACCCCGAGTTTTCGATCACTCCGCCGGGCGATCGCCGCGAATATCTCGCGCTTGCCTACGTCGAGCCGATGGCAGCGAACCAGAACGTGCTGGGGCTCGATCTGCTGGCCGAGCCGACGCGCGCGACGGAAATCGCCATCGCGCGCGATAGCGGCGAGCCGGTCGCTTCCGAGCCTTTCGTGGCAGCGGTGCGGCCCACCATCGCCATCTCCATACGCGCGGCGGTCTACCGGCGCGGCATGCCGCTGCAAACCGTCGTGCAGCGCCGCGCCGCGTTTCGCGGAGCTGTCACCGTGCTGGTGGACATCGAGCAGCTGCTGAAGGCCGTGCTGCAGACGCGGCCGGACAGCCGCCTCAATCTGATCGTGCACGACGTGGGCGCGGTGGAGCAGCGGCCGGGCGAAGCGGCTCGCAGCAAGCTCATCTTCGACAGCCGCGGCACGACCAGCGGCGCGCTGCCCGCCGGGACCGACACCTGGACGCGGCTCGCGCTGCTCGACGTCGGCGGCCGGCACTGGCGGCTCGTATTCCATGCGCCGGTGACGGTGTCCGGCATCGCGCGCACCTTGCCGAACATCGTCCTGCAGGGCGGGATTTTCACCAGCCTGCTGTTGTTCTGGCTTATCTGGACGCTCTCCGTCTCGCGTGCGCGCGCGCTGCTGCTCGCCGAGCAGGCCGGCGCAGTGCGCGCGGCGGAAACCATGCGCGAGCAGCTGCACTTCATGCAGCGCCTGATCGAGGCGGTGCCGCAGCCGATCTATTTCATGGACGAGGCCGGGCGTTATCTGGGCGTGAACGCCGCCTGGGAGTCGTTCTTCGGCGAGCAGCGTACGAAGTGCCTCGGCCACACCGTGCTCGAAGTCTTCACGGAGCAAAAGGAGCATGCCGACAAGCAGAGGGTGATGCAGCAGCAACTCCTCGCCGGCGCAGGCGGCAGCATCTCGTACGAGGCGACCGTGCCGGGCGCGGACGGCAAGCGGCGCGAGGTGATCTACAACCAGGCGACGTTCACCCGGCGCGACGGTACGGTTGCCGGACTCATCGGTCTCATCACCGATATTACGGAGCTGAAGGACGTCGAGGCGCGGCTGCGCGAGAGCGAAGCGCGCTTCCGCGACCTCGCCGAGCTGTCGTCGGACTGGTTCTGGGAGCAGGACGAGCACTACCGCTTCACCGATCTCGCGCCGAAGATCGAGGCGTCCAACATCACCGCGCAGGAGCACATCGGCAAGACCCGGTGGGAGATGCCCGTGCTCGGCGTGTCCGAAGAGGAGTGGCAATCGCACAAGGCGGCGCTGCACGCCCGGCTCTCATTCACCGATTTCGTGTATCAGCGTCACGACGACCAGGGGCGGCTCTGCGCCATCTCGGTGAGCGGCCGGCCGGTGTTCGACGAGGCCGGGCGCTTCAGGGGCTATCGCGGCACCGCGCGCGACATCACGCGCCAGCGCGAGGTCGAGGAGCAGATCAGGCACATGGCGCACCACGACGCGCTGACCGGCCTGCCGAACCGCGTGCTGCTGTACGACCGCATGGACCAGCTCGTGCACCGCGCAGTGCGAGGCGCCGGAAAGTTCGCGCTGCTCTTCATCGACCTCGACCGCTTCAAGAACGTCAACGACACCCTGGGGCACAAGGTCGGCGACCGCCTGCTGCGGGTCGTGGCGCAGCGCATCTCCGGCTGCGTGCGCGACACGGACACGGTGGCGCGCATCGGAGGCGACGAGTTCGTGGTGCTGCTCACCGACTCGGACATGCCGCAGAACGTCGCGCACATCGCGCAGAAGATCCTCGACAGCCTTGCGCGGCCGTTCGACCTCGAGGGCTACGAGCTCTACATCACTCCCAGCATCGGCATCTGCGTTTACCCCGAGGACGGCGAGGATGCGCAGACGCTGATGAGCAATGCCGACGCGGCGATGTATCACGCGAAGGAAACGGGGCGCAACAATTTCCAGTTCTTCACGCGGCAGATGAGCATCGCGGCGCACCGCAGGCTCGCGCTGGAAAACGAGCTGCGGCATGCCGTGGACCGCGACGAGCTCACCGTCTATTACCAGCCGCAGATCGATTTGCGCAGCGGCGACATCACCGGCTTCGAGGCGCTGTTGCGCTGGCGGCATCCCGAGCGCGGGATGATTCCGCCGAGCGTCTTCATACCGATCGCCGAAGAGACGGGCCTCATCAACCGCATCGGGGAGCGGGTGCTGTCGCAGGCGTGCGAGCAGGCGCGCATATGGCACGAGGCCGGGTATCCGAGCCTGCAGGTGTCGGTGAACTGCTCGGCGCAGCAGTTCCGGCGCGAGCAGTACGTCGGGACAATCGAGAGCACGCTGCGCGAGAACCGGCTGCCGCCTGCCTGCCTCGAGCTCGAGATCACCGAGAGTGTCATCATGCATCACACCGAGCAGGTGCTGGTGCGGCTGAAGCAGCTGCACGACATGGGCGTGCAGCTGTCGCTCGACGACTTCGGCACGGGCTACTCGAGCCTGAGCTACCTCAAGCGCTTCCCGATACAGAAGCTCAAGATCGACCAGACCTTCGTCCGCGACATCACTGCGGACCCGGACGATGCCGCCATCGTCACGGCGATCGTTGCGATGGCGCACAGTCTGGGGCTGGTGGTGATGGCCGAAGGCGTGGAGACGCGCGCGCAGCTCGCGTTCCTGAAGGCGCTGAAATGCGATCTGGCGCAGGGCTATTACTTCAGCCCGCCGGTGCCGGCGGCGGAATTCGAGGCGCTGCTCGGCAATCCGCGCCGGCTTATCGCCGGGACCGACTGAGCGCGCCGCCGGGGTTTACCTGCTTCCGGGAGCGATGAGTCCGCCGGTAGGCGAGCTCGGCGCCGCCGAATAGAGCTTCTTCGGCATGCGGCCGGCGAGGTACGCGTCGCGGCCCGCTTCCACGGCCTTCTTCATGGCCGATGCCATGAGCACCGGGTTCTTCGCCGCAGCGATCGCAGTGTTCATCAGCACGCCGTCGCAACCGAGCTCCATCGCGATCGCAGCGTCCGAGGCAGTGCCGACGCCGGCATCGACCAGCACCGGCACTTTGGCGTTGCCGATGATGATCTGCAGATTCCACGGATTCAATATGCCCATGCCGGAGCCGATGAGCGAGGCAAGCGGCATGACGGCGACGCAGCCGATCTCCTCGAGCTGCTTCGCGATGATCGGATCGTCGGAGGTGTAGACCATCACCTTGAAGCCGTCTTTCACCAGCGTGCGCGCCGCGGCCAGCGTCTCCACCATGTTCGGGTACAGCGTCTTTGGATCACCCAGCACTTCGAGCTTCACCAGCTCGTGGCCGTCGAGCAGCTCGCGAGCGAGCCGCAATGTGCGCACGGCGTCGTCGGCGGTATAGCAGCCTGCCGTATTCGGCAGCAGCGTGTACTTCGAAGGCGGGATCGCATCGAGCAGGCTCGGCTGGCCCGGGTCCTGGCCGATGTTGGTGCGGCGGATCGCGACCGTCACGATTGCCGCTCCGCTCGCTTCGACAGCGGCGCGGGTTTCGGCAAAGTCCTTGTACTTGCCGGTCCCCACCAGCAGGCGCGAGCGGTAGGTCTTGCCGGCGATGACCAGCGGGTCCAGGGGTTCGTCGGGCTTCATGAGATTCGTTCCTTGGTATCAGCCGCCGCCGACCGCCACGACGATTTCGAGGCGGTCGCCGTCGGCGAGCATCTGCTCGGCAAAGCGGCTGCGCGGCACGATTTCGCCGTTGCGCTCCAGCGCAACGCGCCTGCCTGCGAGCTCGAAGCGCACGAGCAGCTCGGCGCAGTTGATGGGATGCTCGACGTGGCGGGTCTCGCCGTTGACGGTGATGGCTATCACGAGGGAGGTGTATACGTGATGTATACGCGCCATTCTACTGTGTTGACCGGTATTTCGCATCGCGTTTGCCCGGTGCGGCAGCTCTTCTTTTCGCCGGCTGCGATCCCGGGTAGCATGCATCGTATGGCGCAACATAGCGCTGCGGAGGAGGTTTTCATGGACAGGCGGTTTCACGATTTCGGCGGACAGGACGCCGGTCCGGTCCCTTGTGCCGAGCATGTCTACGAGCCGTGGGAAAAGCGCATGGACGCGATTCGCGGCCTGTGCGCGCAACGCGGCTTGTTCACCACGGACGAGCTGCGGCGCAGTATCGAGGACCTGGGGCCGGGCGTCTACGACAAGCTCGGCTACTACGAGCGCTGGTGCGCGGCGGTCACCAACCTGCTGCTCCAGAAGCGGGTGATCACGGTCGACGAGCTCGGTCGCCGCATGGCGAAGGTCGAGGAAGAATGGACCGGCGCGCGATGCAGGTGAATCCGCCTCATGCGCCCGGCGCGCGCGTGCGCGTGCGTCGCGCTTACCCGCCGGGCCACACGCGTGCGCCGTATTTCATCCGCGGCAAAGCGGGCGTCGTTGCCGACACGGCCGGCGCGTATCGCAATCCCGAAGAGCTCGCGTACGGCGTCTACGACGGGGCGCCACTGAGGGTCTATCGCGTGTGCTTCAGGCAGACGGACCTGTGGCCCGGCTACGGCGGAGCGCCGTGCGATACCTTGTACGTGGACATTTACGAAAACTGGCTCGAGTCCGAGACGGAGGTCGCATGAGCACGCGCCACGATGACACGCATGCGGGGCACGGCCATGCCCACGCCGACGATCATGCGCGCACTTTCCAGCCGGACATCGAGGACGCGCCGTTCACGCATTACCAGGTGATGGCGCAGGCGCTGGGCGATCTGCTGATCGAGAAGAACGTGTTCAGTGCCGACGAGTTGCGCCGGCAGATCGAAATCCAGGACACGCGCACGCCGGCGGAAGGCGCAAAGCTGGTGGCGCGCGCATGGGTGGATGCGGGCTTCGCGGCGCTGCTTGCGCGGGACGTGAATGCGGCGGCTGAATCGATCGGCATACCGGCCGGCGACATCCCGATCCGCGCGCTGTTCGACGCGCCGGCGCTGCACAACGTCATCGTGTGCACGCTGTGCTCGTGTTACCCTCGCCAGCTCATCGGCCTGCCGCCCGCGTGGTACAAGTCGCGCGAATACCGCAGTCGCATGGTGCGCGAGCCGCGCGCCGTGCTCGCCGAGTTCGGCACGATGCTGCCCGACGACGTCGAGCTGCGCGTGCACGACAGCACTGCCGACCAGCGCTACATGGTGGTGCCGATGCGTCCGGCGGGTACCGACGCATGGGACGAGGCGCGGCTCGCGGAAATCGTCACGCGCGATTGTCTCATCGGCGTGACGCTGCCGCGCGTCTGAATGCGGCGCTGCGTCGCTCTCGACGGGAAACTATCGTAAAATCCCACCCGCGCGGGTGTAGTTCAATGGTAGAACCCGGACCCTGTCTCCGCGTCAGGCACGTGATGCGTTGCTGCCAGAACGGGTTGAATGCTAGGCGCACGGCGCAGTTGATATCGCGAATATCAACAAGCCGGGCAACAACGCAGGCAGCCCGTTATGGCTGCAACCCGCAGGGACGGGGCGCTTTGGCCGCATTTCGTTGTCGGCCTCCTTTGCAATATTGCCGATATTGCTGCAGTCGTCCTCCTAGAACTGCTGCCAAATCGCCTCCGTCGCACACGCGCATGACGCGGAGACAGGGTCTGGCTTCCCAAGCTGCATACGAGGGTTCGATTTCCTTCACCCGCCGCGCTCCAGGGGAACTGAAGTAAAATGCCGCCTGCGCGGGTGTAGTTCAATGGTAGAACCTCAGCTTCCCAAGCTGATGACGTGGGTTCGATTCCCATCACCCGCTCCAAGTTTCGCCTAAGTCGCTGATCGAACAAAGCGACTAGCGCATCGAGTTTCCAGCGTAACCCTCGGTGGGTCACGAAGTTGGGCACACTGGAGACTAAAGTTGAAACTTGCTGCGTATATGAGTGTCAACCGATGCGGAACTTATGCGTTCAGAATACGAGTTCCAGCAGACCTCCGAGCCAGATTCCCGGCTCTTCCGAAGCAAATCAAGCGAAGTTTAAAGACTACCGATAGGCGGACCGCCGTCGAACGCGCTAGAGAGTGCGCGGCGAAGGCTGCTGCCCTTTTTCGGAGCATGCGCCCGATGGAATACACGTCGGACCTCACGCAGCTTGGGCTAGGCGTGCATCGCATCAGCTACAACCCGAAGAACACAGACGAACAACAAGAAGCACAAAGGTTAATCGATCAACTCGCGGAACTAACGGGCACACAGGGAGCGCTCCGGCCAATGGCCCCGGCTGTTGCACAGCCAATGCTCTCTGACGTGATGCTGCGATTCCTGGGTGAAATGCGGACGAACAAGCGCCAATCTACAGCGGACAAGTATGAGCACACGTTGCAGTGCTTCCTTGAGCTGATGGGTGACATGCCAATAACGGCGGTGTCGCAGACAACTCTTGGCGAATTCAAAGGAAAGATTGCGAGGTTGCCCCGTCATGCGTCGAAGAGACCATCAACACGGGGCAAGATGCTTGCACAGTTGATTGAGCACGAGCACAAAGAGCTTATTGCGCCGCGCACATTAAACACGCACCTACGCAACGTCGTGTCCTTCATGGCTTGGGCTGGTGGACACTATGCAGGAATACAGCGCGTCAGTTCCGCGAAGTTAGCGATCCCGATAAAAACACGGGCTGATGAAGAGCGGGCGGCATTCAGCGATGACGACTTGCAGAAGTTGTTCGGAGAGCGTTTTAGGGAGTTACCGGAATACAAGCGATGGTTGCTTCTTATGGGGCTGTTTACGGGCGCTCGGATCGAGGAACTTTGCCAATTAAATCTGACGACTGATGTTTATCAAGACGAGGGGATTTGGGTATTTGATTTTAATGACTTAGACGACAAGAACTTAAAGACAAAAGCGTCTAAGCGGAGAGTGCCCATACATCCGATGCTATTACGCCTCGGTATCTTGGAATACTTTGAGGCAGTAAAAGCGAGGGGCTATGCCCGACCATTTGAGCATGTATGGGACGCCTACAAGGGGAAGTTCAGCAAGAATGCAAGTAAGTGGGTGGGAAGATACATCGACGGTGTTGGCATCACGGACAAACGTAAGGTGTTCCATTCATTCCGGCACACAGCTCTTGATCGGATGAAGCAGGCGGGAGTTGAGGAGGGGAAGGCTGCTGCTGTTGCAGGGCAAACTTACGGAGGCATTTCCTACTCGCGCTATGGGAAGTCCTATCAGCCAAGCGTCTTACTTGATACGGTAAGTGCCATTAGCGTTCCGTCTCTCAATGAAACTCTTGGCTTAGGTGCTGAAGCTGTGCCGATAAGCGCAGCGGCATGATGTAAACGTTTCTAGGAACATTTACAACAGCCCGCCTTGTGCGGGCCCTTTTATTTCTTCGTCTAAAGTACGTGCGATTAGCTTTCCGTGGATCAACTCTGCGCTTAGTCTGACAGCCGAGGTTGTTCCACTAAGAACGGCTGCATAATAAATGTTCCTAGGAACACGTCGGCAACTCGTGCAGTCGGGTTGCTGGCGCTAACGTCTGCTTTTTGCACGCAGCGTTGGCATTACCCGAGCGGTGTATTCGCAGTCCATCGCCGTTAATGCCGTAGTCATAGTGATATGTAGAACGTGATAAAAATAATTTCAGAAGGAGAACTTTTTTAATTAGTGACATGTCTAACTGTAGAGTCACACCAAATAACGAAGTACAACATGACAACAACAAGAAACTACTTCGTTGATGAGCACCAATTCCCCGCAACACTCCGAAGCACATTTCAATCTACTTGATGAATTAAAGCGGCAACTAGAGAAGCTGTCTTATTCATCCGTCGTAGAAAAGCTAGAACGCGTCACCCGCTCGCTTGCATCAATTGATGAGCGGCAGAACAAGCTGCGCGACAGCAAGGTGCAGGCAGAGGCTTCCGTGCGCACGCGCGAGGCGGAACTGGTCCTTGAGGAAGGGCACGTCAAGGATGCTGACAAGCAACTTCGTTATTTACGGGACGAACAGACGCGAATCAGACAAAGCCTCCATAGTCTTGTCGTGGAAGAAGAAACCAATACGGCATTACGTTCGATTGTCTGCACCGAACTTCAAAAGAGGGCGGATGAACTCACCCGGCAGGCAACGAAGAAAGCGCAGGAAAAATGGCGCGGAACATCCGCCAAGTGTATCCAGGATGCACGAGAGCATCTCGCCCGCGCAATCGTTTCGTATGCGCACTCCGTAACTGCCGACCCTCGCTCTGTGCAACCCTCGGTGTTCTTAGGAACCTTGCTTGGCGAGCATGAGATTTACAAACTTGTCGAGGGGCATGTTGCCTCAGATCGCGCAGAGGCGAGTGAATCCATTGTCGCTGCAAACCCGATGCTTGGGGGCTAGGCAAATGGCCCGAATGACGAGAGACGAACGGGAGGCGCTCGTAAGTCGGTTCATCTCAAAGGTGAACCAGATGCCGCTGGAAGAGTTGATGGCAATTAGAAAGAACTACAACCAGCTAATGGTCAATAAAGGCCAAAGTCCACTAGGAGACATCGAAGCGGACTACTTGGCACTGCAATACCTGCGCGATCGTATTGAGGCGCTGGAGCGCCAAGATCGGGAGCGTCAGCGGCTCTACGGGCCGACGGCGGAGGAGCGGGCAGACAAGCTTGCGCGGTCCAATCACGTGTCTACAGAAGTCGCCAAGAACTACCTTGAACGCAAAGAGAGCAAGGAGCGCTCGGCGTGGGACGTAATGCGGCGCGAAATCAAGCCTGCGCCCGATCCTGAGCCCGCTCCAACAATCTTTGATGCGCGCACGGCGCTGCACGAGTTTTACCAAAACAACAAGAAGAAGGAGGACTAGTATGGAAGAGAACAGTTTACCGTTGAAGGTGGGTCGCCCGCCTCTTCGCGACTGGCAATCGGAACGCCAGCAGATCGAGCAATTCATTGCAAAGGGGTGGGGCATATCAAAAATCGCGCGCTTTTACGACATGAGTGCAGGCGGTGCGCGGAAGGTGTGTCAGCGGCTAAGCCTAAAGACGCGCTATCAGCAGTAGTTGCCATGCCAAAAAAGAACAGCAAGGCGAGCGGCGAACTGTGTCGCATTAGTTGGATAGTTGTAAACGTGGACGACGAACGTGAGGACGTGGCGGGCTTGAGCGCCATTGAGCTAGGTGTTTATGTTCGACTCAAGCTGCTCTACTTGCAGCGCAAAGGTCCGCTACTTCCTGATGTTGACGAAATTTACAGACTGGTGGGGACGTTCGACAGGAGTGAAAGGAAGGCAGTTGATCGAGTGTTGAGCAAGAAATTTGAGCCAACCGCAGACGGCTGCTGGCGTAGCCCGGCATGTGATGCCGCGATAGAGGATGCCAATCGCCGATACTTGAACAAGAGTACTGCGGGCAAAAAGGGCGGAGATACTAAATGGGGGAACCCCACGGGTGTCGATAGCACTGCTATAGCAACGCTATACGGATGCCATAAGCACAGCGATACAGTAAAAGAAGTTAAAGAAGTAAATTCCCAAGACTTATATATAAGAACTACTACTAATCCTTCTCTCTCCCAAGAGGGAGAGAAGGGAAATGACAAGGTTGTTGTTCCTGCGCCTCCCAACCCCCAAAGGGTCGGCGCAGATAAAGAACCTCCTCCATCTTCTTCAACCCCTCATGTTTGCTCAACCCCAAGCGACAGCGAGCAGACAGGTTCCGTGCCGGAGGCAAATGTTCCTAGGAACACGACAGCATCAACCCCTTGGGAAAAGATGGGGCTTGATTACAAGGCGTGGTACGAGCGCACTGACACGGGCTATTCGCGCAGTCACGAAGAGGTGGAAGCGGAGCGTGTACGGCAGAGTGTTACCGACGGAACTATGTTCCCTGCGTGAGACTTGCACGAGGCATTGAAGAAATACGGCACCGTAGATTAGTCGCAGTAAGCCGAAATACACTAATCAGCAAAGACGACCAAGGGGCGGGTGTTGCTCGCTCGCCACGTTTCCTGGCCTACAAACATACCGCAAGAACGCGTCAGAATGGGCGTAGCGCGATTAGTGCCGGTGTGGTGGCTAAGAGGGTACGTACAAGCGCCCCACAACGGCTAGAAATCGCGCAAATTGGTTTCCGTAGTATCTTATATGCTCGTGGCATATAGGCACGCAGGTGTACGGGAGCGAGTTCGTTGCTTTCTAGCTTTAACAATCGCTGACCACTTCACATTCAGGGGAGGGGCCGATGACCGTTCTGTGGCTCGCGGCAAAATGGATGGCAGTGATGTTGGCTGGCTTTGTGGTTTTATATCTCTACAACGAATACGTAGACCGCTGGCCATTATTGCCTCTCGCTCTTCTAGTCCTCCTTATTGCGATGGGCCTCTTTAGTTGATTTCGCGCACGCAGCTTTGCGCGTTCATAGATGGGTGTGGGCTGCACTGTCGCAGCTCCGACTAGAGACGGAGGCAAGCATGGCCTTGTTTGAAGATCATACGGACCGTACGCTGCTCATCAAGCTTTCGTTCCACAGGGAACAGCCCGACAGTCCCGCGCATTACATCATCGCCGGGGCGGTCTTTGAGGGCCGCAAGCCACTGCATAAGTCACAGCAAATGAGCTTCGCAATTCCTGACAAAGCCGTTGACTTTGCGAAGCTTATGGCGGAGTCGTTCTACGCTAGCCGTGGGACGATTGTGGCAGGCGTGTCGCCCAACCCGCTTGAGATGGACGATGGTGACATACCGTTCTAGAGGGGTTAGTAGCCCATTAGTAGGATGGTGGGTAGCCGCTGGTGCAGTGGGTAATTAGCCATTGCGTCCCATACCACCCGGCGTGGCGGCATGTCGTCTTACTTGCCTCAATCGTGGCAGTTTCGGCTCATGCGCAGATGGTTAAGACAGGCAATGACTTATACCCTTTGTATCTTGAGTGGCAGGCCCGGCTGAAAGACCGGGGCGCGGGACTGACGATGTGGTCGGGCAGTTTATGGAACGTAAACCCGAGTATCGCCACCTTCCGACAGCGCATGTTCTCAACGAGTCGATGAAGCAGTCTTTCCCATGCGATCCAGCGTCGGAGCCTGTGCCAATACCCAAACGGAAGCCTGACGCATATGGCCGTGCGCCATTATTTTTATACACATCAGAGTCGTAAATTATCGCAACAACAAAAATAAGAAAGAAGGATCAATAATGGGAATCGAACTTGCAATTGCAAGTTTGGTGGTGGCTGGTGCCGGTGCCTACATGCAATATGAAGCAGGGCAGGAAGCGAAGGACGCCAACAACAAGATGGCGGACGCGCAACGTCGCCAAGCACAACTAGCGCAGCGTCAGGCTGACATCAACAACGCACGCAGCGTTCGTCAGACTGTGCGTCAAACCCGTATTGCTCAGGCTGCCATAGCGAACGCAGGTGCCAATGCAGGCACTACGTTTAGTAGCGGTGTGCAGGGAGGCATCTCCAGTGTGCAGGGTCAGAACAACAGCAACATCGACTACTTCTCATCCATGCGTGAAATCAATGGCGGCATTACAGCCGCGCAGGTGGAGCAGGGTGCAGCACAAGCGGACATCGGCGCGGCTCAGGCCACCGCAGCAGTTGGCGGTGCATTAGGTAGCTTAGGCGGTACCATTTTCAGTATTACTGGCAAGGCGCTTTTCGATAAAACGGCCAAGTCCAAGTCGATTTTTGATGAGTAGAAGTAGATATTCAATCTTTTGACGTTGCAAGAATAAACAACAAAGGAGCACGGCATGAAGTACAGCATTTTCCTTCCTTTCCTTCTGGTGGGTTGTGCATCACCTACACCCAACCATCCCAACTACAGCCAAGTCAGAGTTGTTCCATCTGGCTTGGCTGCTACCTCTTGTACGTTTCTAGGCGCAGTGTATAGCCACAAACCTGTCCTTCAGGGGGGCTACCCTGCTGCCCAACGATCTGTACGTAATCAAGTGGCAGCTAAAGGCGGCAACGCCCTTGTCCTCACTAGCCAGTCCGAGAGTGGCACTGGTCACGGCGAAGTGATGGGCGATGCCTACCGTTGTCCTACTGCACAGGGTACACCTTCCAAGGAAGCTGCCAGTGCGGAACGCATTTGAGAGAGTACGCAACTTCTAGCAGCCGTAACTTCCAGCAGGTGGGGAAGGCAGCGGCTGTGTACGGGGCAGTAGTTTGGCCTATCCGCTACCTTGCGTACCCGCATCATCGGCTGCGGTACACTTCTTTTTCGATTCATGGCATCCTATATTGTTTCCGGCGTTATTCAACGGGCGCAGACCAAGAGAGGCACATGGCTGATTACGTCGTTTATCACAAGGCCGAGAAGATGGGATACCCGGCCCTCGACATCCACAACTTGGCCATTTACACAAAGAAGCCCACGGACGGAAAGAAGGGAAATCGCATTTGGCTTATCGCAGGTGAAGGCGTCCCCAGAAAATACTATCTAAGGGCCACCTTCCTTATCGGCAACGTAGAGCTTTCGGATAAACCCGCCTTCACTACTCGCGTGACGGGGACGGACGGACAACTTCTTGATCCAATGCCGCTACTCAACGGTGAGGTCTGGCTGCCGGGTTTTGTGGAAGAGCAAGGCCGTTTTGCCTTCGGCTTCAATCAGATTAAGAACATTGACGTAGTGGAAGGTCTGCGGGCGATACTTCTGGCAAACACACTGCGGTAACGAACACCAGCGTCTGGCAGCTTAAGCATTGTGGTCTAAAACGTGTTGCAGGCAACGCCGCAAACCGCGGTGCGTACCCAAACACGGGCGTGAGTTATCAGGGGGACTCATTTGGTAATCGAATACCTTACGGCGATTCTCGTCTTCGTGACGGCAATCTATGCGTACCTCACCCATAAGATGGCGAGAGCGAGTGAAGCGTCCGTGCAGGCCGTGCGAGACCAGACGGAGGCGATGCTACGCCCATACGTCGAGGTCACGCCGTACGTCAGACCGCATACGACGTTGCTCTATCTGCGTGTAGAGAATACCGGACGGACCGGAGCGCAGAACGTAAGGCTGATGATGGACAGAGACTTCTATCAGTTTGGGGAATCTCGAAGCGCGGAACACAACCTCCGAACGAAGGCAGCCTTCACTCAACCCATCGACAGTCTAGGCCCGGGGCACAAGCTGGTGTTCGCGTTGGCGCAGGGCTTCGTCATTTTTGGGGATGGTGGTAGTGCGGGAGCGACGCCGCAGCAATTCAACATCACCGCGGCGTACGAGTTCGGCGGGAAGAAAGTTGAGGAAACGCACAGGATCGATCTCCGGCCTTATATAGGAAGCGAGGGAGAGCGAAATCCAATCGTTGAGGAGTTGGAAAAGATCAGACAGGTCTTGGAGAAGCAGAAGTGATGACTACTCGCCGTTGGTCATGTGCAACATCACACCTAGCGTCCCTAACCTGCCATTGGTGTTCTGGTTTGCCTGCCTCAGAGCTGTGCAAGGCTCGAACCGCGAGACGCCCGGAGGCTATACGAGTTTTTCTTAGTGAAATTTAAGGTTTGCAGGAATTTTATTTAGCGATTTTTTGGGGTCAAGTGCATTCAGTAGCGCACCCCCCCCACCCCTACATACCCCTCCCGCGCTAGCGCGGCCATACCGGCCTGCTTAAGCAGGCTCCCCACCTGAAGCGTTGGCGTAGCCAAACTCTATGCCACGTTCTCTCAGCATGTCTTTGACATGCTTCCCACTGATATTTCACTGGTTGGCATGGCCCTTGCCATCGCGCGTTCGCGCCACTGACACGCATCACGTACGCAGTTTCTAACAAGAACTATGACAGACAACGGTTCTATCGTTGGCTGGCATTGTTCTTGTTGAAATACCCCTTCTCTAAAACCAAAAGCTTTAATTCAAAGGCTCGCCTTCCCCATTTCATGGTGAAGGAAGGCTCGCCTTTAAACAAAGCTGGAGGGCACGCATGACACACGGATTGCTCTGGGACGGGCTGCTGACGTTCTGCGGAGTGTTCGCCTGCTGTTACAGCGTCTTGAACGCTGCACGGCGAAACAGAAAGGGGCACAAGTAAGGTTGGTCAGGGCGCATGGTGCGGGCATTGGCAGAGCCAACGTTGCGGCACTGTGCAGCCCTCCTTGGGGAGGGAGTGATGCACAACGAAGCCGAACATGTAGACGTATGGGACTACGCCGAGTGCGTGTCCACCACGCAGCATCCCACCCATTGTCCAACGTGTGGGCAAGAATGTGCCCCGGCTGACCTGAGGGGCAACCTTTGGCATGAGCTGGTGAAGTTCACTTCATCGGCAATTGAAGAAGGCGAAGGAACTACCGTTGACGTGCTCAGTCTGTTTGCGAAGCGAGAGCAAAGCTGGCCTGTCGAAGTGCGGGCCTACATCAACCAGCGTTCCACCTACAGGGTGCAGAAGAATCTGTTAGCACGATGTGTAGGGAGAGGCATTCCGTTATTGCGAGCGAACGGAAAGCCACGAGCAAAAACCGATTTGGAAAGGGAGTTGGCATGTTCCTTACGCAGGATGAATTGAAGGCCATGACGCAAGCCAGCAAGCGGAGCTTGCAGGAGGCATGGCTTAAGCAGCATCGCATTCCCTACACCAAGGGCCGCAAGGGCAGGCTCAACGTGCTGCGTGCCTACGTTGAGCAGGCACATGGGCTGAAGGTTGTGCAAGTGGAACGTCCAAGCGAGGAGACGGAGCCAAATATGGACGCCTTCAAGAAGGCACCGAAATAATGGGCAGACTGCGCACACAGAACACAGAGGCGTTGCCCAAGCGTGTTTATGCCAAGCACGGCGGCTACTACTACGTAGACCACGACAACAAATGGCACCGGCTAGGTTCAGAATGGAACGGCGAGGCAGCAGCAAAGCTGTCTGTTCTGACCTCAGACACGCCCATAGAGGGCGGCGGCGTGGCGGAGTTGCTAGACCGCTACCTGAAAGCCAAACAGGTAACGTTCTCTCCCCGCCACAACGCAGACAGGGCGCAGGATGCAGCAATGCTGAAACGCTTCTTTGGCCGTATGCAGGCTGCGGCTGTGAAGCGCCAGCATGTAGCGCTTTACTTACAACGGCGTACGGACAGTGAGGGCATGCCTGCCCCGGTGAGGGCCAACAGAGAAATAAGTTTGCTCAGTGCCGCTTACAACCACGCAACGGAACTGGAGAACAATCCTTGCCTAAATGTTCCTAGGAACACGGAGAGCCCTAGGGATCGCTACGTTGAGCATTGGGAAATGCACCGCTTTGCAAAGCAATGCTGTCCCAAGTGGCTGCGAGGATACGTGCTACTCAAATACCTCACTGGCCTACGGCAGGGCGATTTGTTGAAGCTGGACAGCACAGCGGAAACCGCAAGGGGATTGCTGGTTGAGATTGGCAAGAGCCGAAGGCGTAAGGTTGTAGAGTTCAGGTGGACGTGGGCACTGCGTAGCGTGGTGCAGCACGTCCACGGGCTGCGAGAGGGCACAGAGCCACGCTATTTCCCGGTTAGTGCTGCCGGTTTCAAGAGCGCATGGCGTAGGGCTATGGCCGAGTGGAAGGGCTTGGGAAATGAGGCGTTCCGGGAGCATGACATCAGAGCAAAGACGGCCAGCGACAGCCGCACCTTGGCCGAAGCCAGCGAGCGCCTAGGGCATGACCGCACTAGCACCACGCAACGCCACTATCGGCGTGGAGTGCAGCGAGTGACGCCGCTGCGGTAGGGGCCTCGGCTTGATTGTTCTTAGGAACATTGCTTGTCGGCTCAAGATTGTTTGCTACAATACGTATGTGTGCTACGAGCAGTACGCAATGTGGTACACAGAACACGGTTGCCGACGGGTGAACGCAGGAGATTTTGCTTTGCGCTCAAGGCTTGGCGACTGGGTAAACAGAGTGGGTTCGATTCCCTTCACCCGCTCCAACCGTCTCATGCCGACATTCGCCGAAGACCTGATCGCCTGGCAGCGCGTCCACGGCCGCCACGACCTGCCGTGGCAGGGCACGCGCGACGCGTACCGCATCTGGGTCTCGGAGATCATGCTGCAGCAGACCCAGGTCGCGACGGTCATTCCCTACTACGCGCGTTTCATGGCGCGCTTTCCCGATGTCGCGAAGCTTGCAAGCGCGCCTGAAGACGAGGTGCTGGCGCACTGGAGCGGGCTCGGCTATTACTCGCGCGCGCGCAACCTGCAAGCAGCGGCCCGCCTGTTGTGCGAGCGCCATGACGGCGTGTTTCCGCGCGACATCGACGCGGTGACTGCGCTGCCCGGCATAGGGCGCTCCACCGCTGCGGCGATCATCGTCTTTGCGTACGGCGAGCGTCACGCGATTCTCGACGGCAACGTGAAGCGCGTGCTCGCGCGCTGCTTCGGCATTCGCGGCCATGCGGGCGAGGCCGCAGTCGCGGCGGCGTTATGGCAACAGGCCGAAGCGCTGCTGCCGCACAGTGACATCGAGGCATACACGCAAGGGCTGATGGACCTCGGCGCGTCGGTGTGCGTGCGCCGTGCGCCGCGCTGCGGCGATTGTCCCGTGCGGCAGCGTTGCACTGCGCTGCGTACCGAGACGGTCCACGAGCTGCCGACGCCCAGGCCGCGCCGCGCTGTGCCTCACCGAACCACCACCATGCTCGTGCTCGAGCACGAAGGGCGCGTGCTGCTCGAGAAACGTCCGGCGCCCGGCATCTGGGGCGGCCTGTGGTGCTTTCCGGAAATCGCCTGTGGCGAAGACGCCGTGCAGGCAAGCGCCGCGCGCTTCGGCGTGGACGCGATCGCACAGGACGTCATGCCGGCGGTCGAGCACGGCTTCACGCATTTCAGGCTGACCATCACACCGCAGCGCTTGCGCGTTACGCGCGCCGCCGATGCGGCCGGCGAGCCCGGGCGACACTGGTGGCCGCTTGCCGATGCGCGCGCAGCCGGGCTGCCTGCGCCCGTGCGGCGGATACTGGCGCAACTCTCGGACTGAACGACCTTGTTGCGGGCATGCCTGCATGCCCGGCACAATCAGCTGAAAAAGCTCGTCGCGGGCCGGCATTGCGTTTGCCCGCTGATATCCACAAGACCGGAATGCACAACCTGTGACCGAAGCGAAGCCGACTACATGGCAGGAGATCAACGCATGGCGCAAGGCGCGCCGCGTCGAGCTTATCGGGGGCCGCGAAGCGGTGCCGGCCGACGAGCGGCATCGCTGGAACGACGCGATCACGCCGGTGCTCGAGCGCGGCCTGCCGGTCGCAGAAGGCACGATCGTCGGGTTCTGCTGGCCGTTCAAGAGCGAGTTCGATGCGCGCTATGCGGTGAGGCACTGGCGTGAGCGAGGCGCGATTGCGGCGCTGCCTGAAGTGACGGGCAAGGGCCGGCCGCTGATCTTCCGGAAGTGGTGGCCCGGCGCGCCGATGCGCCGCGGCGTGTACGACATCCCGTTTCCCGACGGAACGGAGATCGTCGTTCCCGACATCGCGATCGTGCCGATGAACGGGTACGACGAGCAGGGCTACCGGCTCGGCTACGGCGGAGGGTTTTTCGACCGCACGCTGGCGCAGGCGCAGCGCGGCATATTGGCAGTGGGCGTGAGCTACGAGGCGCTGAAGCTGTCGAGCATTTTTCCGCAGCCTCATGACATCCCGATGGATCTCGTCGCCACGGAAGCGGGGCTGCATCGCGCCGTCGCGGGCCGCCTGCAGCGCCTCGACGAAGGCGATGCGCTGTGCTACTCGAAGCAGGTGATGGCGGCACGCGGACTGCCGCGCTGTGCGCCGTTCCCGGATGACGGCGGCTACGCTTCGCCGCCCTGTTACGCTGCCGACTTCCCGGGCTATTTCGGCGAGGAGCCGACCAAGGGCCCGAAATGAGTCACGCCGAATAGCCTTCGTCTTCGAGCACTTTCGCCAGGCGCTTCAGGCGCTCGCCGGCATCGCGCAGCTCGAGCAGCTCCTGCTTCATCTGTTGATCCAGCGGCAGCAACTCCGCGAGCCGGAAGCCGACCCAGGCAGGATCATCGAGCCGCGCCGGCTCGGGAAACAGCTTGTTGCCGGCCCGGTCCATCAGCGTCTTCACGAGGCTGCGGCACGTGGCATCCATGGCTGCGCCCGGGGGATCGTCATCCCAGCATTCGATGTCGGCGGTAATCAGCCCGAGGCGGTCGACGCTGCGATCGAGAATGCGAAAGCGCGCGCCGCCGCGCGCCGCCAGCGTGAACATGCCGAGCTGGGGCATGTCCCAATGCGTGATGGTCGCGAGGCATCCGACGGGCTCGGGCACCGCAGGCGTGCCGACTTCGCTGCCTTCCTTGATGAGGCACACGCCGAACGGCAGCTCGTCGCGCAGGCAGCGCTTCGTCATCTCGAGATAGCGCTGCTCGAAGATGCGCAACGACAGCGCTCCTTCCGGGAACAGCACCGCACCGAGCGGGAAGATGGCGACGTTCAAGCGAGCTCGCGGTGGCGCACCAGCACCGGCATGTTTCCGCCGAAGCGCTGCGCGAGATTCTCCGTCATGTAGACCGAGCGGTGGCGGCCGCCGGTGCAGCCGATGGCGACCGTAAGATAGCTGCGGTTGTCGCGCTGATAGCAGGGCAGCCACGCCTCGATGAAACGTCCGATGTCGTCGAGCAGCCGCTCCACCTCGCTTTCCGCGCGCAGGAATTCCACCACGGCGACGTCGCGCCCGGTGAGGGGACGCAGCTGCGGGTCGTAATGCGGGTTCGGCAGGCAGCGCACGTCGAACACGAGGTCGGCGTCGAGCGGCACGCCGTTCTTGTAGCCGAAGGACTCGAACAGCAGCGTGAGCCCGGTGCCTTTCAAGCCGACGAAATCCTTGACCCAGGCGCGCAGCGCGTTCGGATTGAGATCACTGGTGTCGATGTGATGCGCGGTCGCGGCGATGCTCTGCAGCTGGTCGCGTTCGCGGCCGATCGCCTCGGTGAGCGTCAGCGTGCCTTCGGACAACGGATGGCGCCGCCGCGTCTCAGAGAAGCGGCGCAGCAGCGTGTCGGTCTTCGCCTCGAGAAACAGCACTTTGACCGCCACTCCCTGGGCGCGCAGCGCTTCGAGGTCGCGCGGCAGCTCTTCCACCGACTGGCCGCTTCTCACGTCCATGGTGAGCGCGACGCGCTCGTGCCGCTCGCGCTGCAGGTGGGCGACGAGCTCCGGCAGCAGCTGCACCGGCAGATTGTCGACGCAGTAGTACGACGCGTCCTCGAGCACGTCGAGCGCCACGCTCTTGCCTGACCCGGACAGGCCGGTGATGAGTACGAGCTGCATGTGTGTTCCCGTCGGCGGCGCGCTGCGGCGTGACACGCCGCAAGCGGCTCGCGCGCGATGCGATTGGCGCCGGCTGCCCGGTGATCAGGGGTCGCGCTGCTGCAGCTGCTGCGCCTGCCGCGCGATGAAGTCACGCGTGCTGTCGATGCCGCGCAACTGTAGCACATAGTTTCTCACCGCCGCTTCGGTGAGCACCGCGAGGTTGCGGCCCGCCGCGACAGGTATCGTCACCTTGCGTATCGCGACGTCGAGCACGTCGGTAGCGCCCGGCTTGAGCGGCAGCCGCTCCATCGGCGTATCCTCGGGTCGGCCCGGCCGCTCGAGATGTACGATCAGCTTGAGGTTCTTGCGCGGACGCAGCGCCGCTTCGCCGAATATCGTTCGTATGTTGAGCACACCGAGCCCGCGCACCTCGAGGAAGTCGCGCAGCATCGGAGGGCAGCGGCCTTCGACCGTTTCCGGGCCGACGCGGTAGAGCTCCACGACGTCGTCTGCGATCAGGCCGCTGCCGCGGCTGATGAGCTCCAGCGCGAGCTCGCTTTTTCCCACGCCGGAATCGCCGGTGATCAGCACGCCCATGCCGAGCACGTCGAGGAACACGCCATGGCAGGTCGTCGATTCGGCGAGCGCACGCGCGAGATACGGGCGCAGCATCCACATGAGCTCGACGCTCGCGACGGGCGACGTGAATACCGCGGTGCCGCTGCGCTCCGACACCTGCAGCAGCGGCTGCGGCGGCTCGGTCACGCCGGCGAGGATGAAGCACGCCACGTCGCGGCCCGCGCCTTCGGAAAGACGCATCACCGACGCGTCGGACGAGAGGCCGTTGAGGTAATCCACTTCCGAAGCGCCCAGCACCTGGATCAGGTTCGGGTGGATGAAATTGAGGTGGCCGATGAGACCCTTGGAAGAGTCCTTGGTGTATTCGCTGTTCAGCTCGCGCGCGCCGCCGTTCTTGCCGGCGACCCAGGCGAGCCCCAGCTTGTCCCGATTGTCCTCAAACAGCCGGGCTATGCTGACTCGAGGCATGGGGTTGCCACTGCGTGATCAGCATATGCAGCTGCTCCGCCGTCTGGGCAGCGAGAAGCTGCGCGCGGAAAGCGGGATCGCTGAACATCTGCGCGAGCTCGGACAGGATCTGCAGGTGCAGGTCCGTCGCGCGCTCCGGAACGAGCAGCACGAAGATCAGCTGCACGTTCTGGCCGTCCGGGGCATCGAAAGGTATGGGCTGTCGCGTGCGCACCACGGCGCCGACCGCCTCCTTCAGCCCCTTGATGCGGCCGTGCGGTATGGCGATGCCCTGGCCCAGCCCGGTGGAGCCGAGCTTCTCGCGCGCGAACAGGCTGTCGAACACCTGGCTGCGCGCGACGTGCTCGTTGTTCTCGAAAAGCAGCCCTGCCTGCTCGAAGACCCGCTTCTTGCTCGAAACGTCGAGATCCAGCACGACGTTCGCGAGAGGCAGCAGCTTGGCGATCTGGTTCATGATGAATGACTGCGGCGCGCGGCGTGTGCCGCTTATTCCGCCGCCTGCGACTTCACGGTGTCGTGGCGCTGCGCAAGGTTTTTTTCCTTGTGCCTGATGATGGTGCGGTCGAGCTTGTCGGCGAGCTGGTCGATCGCGGCATACATGTCGGATGCTATGCTCTCGCAGAAGATGTCCTTGCCCCTCACGTGCACCGTCGCCTCCACCTTGTGCTGCAGCTTCTCCACCGAGAGTATGACATTCACATCGATCACGTGGTCGAAATGATGCGTTATACGCTCCAATTTGCCGGAGACATAGTCCCGGATCGGCGGGGTGATCTGCAGGTGGTGACCGGTGAGGTGCAGGTTCATGCTGCGACTCCTTTAGATTAAAGCGTCTTTCTCAGATTGACCGGCAGAATCTGTAGAGATTCCCGATATTTGGCGACCGTGCGGCGCGCGACCACGATGCCCTGCTGCGACAGGATCTCGGAGATCTGGCTGTCGGAGAGCGGCTTGCGCGAGTTTTCGGCGCTCACGAGCTGCTTGATCAATGCGCGGATGGCAGTGCTCGAGGCCGACCCGCCCGTCTCGGTGGTGACGTGGCTGCCGAAGAAGTACTTCAGCTCGAATATGCCGCGCGGCGTATGCATGAATTTCTGCGTCGTCACGCGGGAAATAGTCGACTCGTGCAAATCGAGTGCCTCCGCGATCTCGCGCAGCACCAGCGGCCGCATGGCGACCTCGCCGTGGTCGAAAAAATGCCTCTGGCGGTCGACGATCGCCTGGGCCACGCGCAATATCGTTTCGAAGCGCTGCTGCACGTTCTTGATCAGCCACTTTGCTTCCTGCAATTGGCTGGCCAGCTGCTGGGAGCCGGCGTTCCGGTTGCGGCTCAGGATGTCGGCATAGAGCCGGTTGATGCGCAGCTTCGGCATGGCGTCGGGGTTGAGCGCCGCGATCCACTGGCCCTTGATCTTCTTCACCACGACGTCGGGGATGATGTAGCGCGCCTCGCCGGAGGAGTATTCACGCCCCGGCCGGGGATTGAGGCTCGTGATGAGCTTCTGCACCCCGCGCAGGGCGTCGTCGTCGCACTTCAGGATCTTCCTGAGCTTCGCGAAATCGCGTCCCGCCAGCGTCTCGAGGTGGTTCCGCACGATGTCGAGCGCTTCGGCGCGATGCGGCGTGTTCTGCGGCAGGGCCGCCAGCTGCAGCGCGAGGCATTCGCTCAGGCTGCGCGCGCCGACGCCGACCGGCTCGAAGTTCTGCGCGTGCTTCAGCGCGATCTGCAGCTCGTCGAGCTCGACTTCGAGCTCCGGCGGCAACAGCGCCAGCAGCTCGTCGAGGCTTTGCGGAAGATAGCCATCGTCGTCCAGCGATTCGATGATCAGCGTCACCAGCCGGCGGTCGCGGTCGGAAAGCTTGGTGAGCGACATCTGTGAGATGAGATGGTCGCGCAGCGTCGGCGCCACGGCGGCCATTTGCGGGTAATCGCTGTCGTCGCCGTCATCGCGGCTCGCGCCGTAAGCCCCTTCTTCGAGGCTGCCGAACTCGCTCGACTCGCCGCTGCCGAGCGGCTCCAGCTCCTGCGGCTCCTTCTCCGCTTGCACGGTTTCGGGCGTGGTCGCGGACGTGGTGCCGAGCGGCGCGGGCGGCGCGCTCTCGTCGCTGGTGCCCTCGTCGCGCTCGAGCATGGGATTGTCCTGCAGGAAGCGCTCCAGCTCCTGGTTCAGCTCGAGCGTGGACAGCTGCAGCAACCGGATGGATTGCTGGAGCTGCGGCGTGAGCGTGAGATGCTGCGATAGCCGGAGTTGAAGAGAATGCTTCATGCAGTTATGGGGTGGCCCGGGCTGCCGCGAAGGCTGCACGGCGACGTAGGTCTGCAGGCGCCGGGCGCACGATCACGTAGTCGGCGGTGAGCGTTCGAAATCTGGTCCGTTCGGGAAGCTGGATACCGGGCGGGCCATGCCCGTTGATCTTGAGGCCCTGGGCGACTGTGTAGCGTTAGAGCCTGAAGTGCTCTCCCAGATAGACCCGTCGCACGCTCTCATTATAAACGATTTCCTCCGGCTTGCCGTACGCGAGGACGGTACCGTCGTTGATGATGTAGGCCCGGTCGCATATCCCCAGCGTCTCCCGGACATTGTGGTCCGTAATCAGCACCCCGATGCCCCGTTCCTTGAGAAAACCGATGATTTTCTGTATATCGAGCACGGCGATGGGATCCACGCCGGCGAACGGCTCGTCGAGCAGGATGAAGCGCGGCTCGCTGGCGAGCGCCCGGGCGATTTCCACCCGGCGGCGCTCCCCGCCGGACAGGCTGACGGCCGGATTGTCGCGCAGGTGGCTGATGTGCAGGTCGCGCAGCAGGTCGTCGAGCTTGTTGTCGATGTCCGTCTCGTCCTCGTTGTGCAGCTCGAGGACGGCGCGCACGTTGCCCGCCACCGACAGGCGTCGGAAGATCGACGCTTCCTGCGGAAGATAGGAGAGGCCGAGCCGCGCGCGCCGGTGTATCGGCATGTGCGTGATGCGCTGGCCGTCGAGGAAAAGCTCGCCGCCGTCCATCGGCACCAGGCCCACCATCATGTAAAAGCAGGTGGTCTTGCCGGCCCCGTTCGGCCCCAGCAGGCCGATCACTTCCCCGCTGCGCACTTCGAGCGACACGTCCTTCACCACCTGGCGCGCGCGATAGCGCTTCTGCAGCCGCTCGGCGCGCAGCTCTATGGCTTTGGGATTTGCCCGCGGTGCGCTGGTGATCGGCTCCGCAGGCTGCTCCGCATGCCGCTCCAGCCTGTTATCGAGCGGGGGCAACGGGCTCCTCGCGCGGCGCGGCCAGGCTTTCGGAAGGTTGCAGACGCACGGGCGGCTGCGGAGGCGCCGCCTTGGGCTTGGGCTGCATCACGGCGCGTACGCGGCCCTGCGGGTTGCCGGCGCTCGCCGCCTTCGTGCCGCCGCCGATGACCTGGAAGAATTCCGTCGTCGCATCGTACGAGATGTAGTTGCCGCGCACCTCGTCGGCACCGCGCTTGAGCATGGCGCGCGTGAAGAGCTGCACCTTGTCGGCCTTGCTGTCGTACTCGATGCGCTCGGCCCAGCCCTCGATGTATTCGTCATAGCCGTCGCGCTTTTGCCGGAAATAGGCGAGGTTGCCCCACGTCGTTCCCTGACGGAAGCCCTCGGTGTCCTGGCGCACTTCCATGCGGTTGCCGCGTATGGTGAGCGTGCCCTGCGTGAGCACGACGCTGCCCTCGAAGGTCGCGAGCTGCTTCGCGTCGTCGACGGTCACGCGGTCGGCTTCGAGGTTGATCGGCTTCTCGCGATCGGCCTTCTCCGCGTGTGCCGGCAATGCTGCGAGCAGGCACGCGCACCACGCCGCGACGGCGACACGCGCTCGCGGGGAGGCGGCGGGCCGTCTACCGGCCTGCAGGGGGTTGCGTGAGGACGCCCGACTCATAGTAAACGCCTTTGACATTCGACAGCAGCTTCAGGACACGGGTCTCGCTGTTCAATTCTAAGCCAACCGCGTTCACCACGGTATTCGCGTCCGTGATCTTCACCGGCCGGTCAGTCTTGGCAATGTCCAGGTCCGGAATCACATGGAGGAAGTTCGTTTCGAGCACGAGCCTGCTTTGCTTGCCGCTCGGCTCGCGCACCACACGCACGTTGTTCTCGAAGTACACGTTCTCGCCGTTGGAGGAGACCAGGGCCTGCTCCGCGGTAATCGTCACGGGCGCCTTGCCGGCGCCGAGGCTCACCCAGCGCGGGTTGGAGAGCCGCGTCGTGTCGTCGTCCGGGTAATGCAGCATCTTGTCCGCGGACAGCGTGTAGGTGATCTGGCCCTGCGGGCTCATCTTCAGCGCCGACAGCCCGTCGACGAAGTAATCGGGATCGTGGCGCTTGGCGATGCCGTTCGTCGCCACGGGCAACTGCACGGCCTGGTCGAGCCAGAAAGTGAGGCCCGCAAGCGAGGCGAGCAGCAGGAACGGAAACATCGCCGTGACGCGATCGCCGACCACGCGCTATCTCCTGCGTTGAGCGCTCACGATCCGTGAACGCGCAGCTGTGCGTCGAAATTCCCCTGCGCGCGCAGGATGAGCTCGCATGCCTCGCGCACGGCGCCGCGCCCGCCGCCCGCGCGCGTCACGTAGTGCGCGACATCGCGCACTTCCTGCGGCGCTTCCGGCACGGTGCATGAAAGGCCGCAGCGGCGCATCACCGGCAGATCGACGAGGTCGTCGCCCATGAACGACGCAGCGCCGGGCTCGAGGCGCAGCTCCGCGAGCAATGCCTTGAATGTCTCTAGCTTGTTGCCCGCGCCCTGGTACACGCGCCCGATGCCGAGATTTTCGGCGCGAAGCGCAACCGCGCGGGAGGAGCGGCTGGTGATGAGCGCAAGCTCCACGCCGGACTCCTGCAGCATCTTCAGGCCGTGTCCGTCGCGCACGTCGAACACCTTGAGCTCTTCGCCGCGCTCGGAATAATACAGCCGTCCGTCCGTCATGATGCCGTCGACATCGAACGCGGCGAGGCGGACGGCGCGGGCCAGCTCGTAGATGCGCTGCATGGCCGGCGCGCCGCTCAGATCACCTTGGCGCGGAACAGGTCGTGCATGTTCAGCGCGCCGAGGAGGCGACGGTCGGCGTCGACGACGATGATCTGGTTCACCTTGTTGCGCTCCATGATTTCCACGGCTTCGACGGCAAGCTTGTCCGGGCTGATCGTGCGCGGATTTTTCGTCATTGCTGCGGATACCGGCGTGCGGTGCAGGTCGATGCCTTTCTCCAGCGCCCGGCGCAGATCGCCGTCGGTGAATATCCCCGTGACGCGGCCGCTGTCGTCCACGACCGCGGTCATGCCCATGCGCCCGCGCGACATTTCCACCACGGCCTGCATCGCGGTCGCATTCTCCGCGATGCGCGCCGCATGCTCGCCGGTGCGCATCACGTCGCGCACGTGCGTGAGGAGCTTGCGCCCGAGCGTGCCGCCGGGATGCGAGCGGGCGAATTCGTCGCGGGTGAACCCGCGAGCCTGCATCAGCGCAACGGCGAGCGCATCGCCGAGCGCCAGCGCCGCCGTGGTGCTCGCGGTCGGCGCGAGATTGAGCGGGCACGCTTCCTTTTCGGCCCCCGCATACAGATGAACGTCCGCCTCGCGCGCGAGTGTGGAGTTCTCGTTACCCGTCATCGCAATGAGCTTCGCGCCCTGCCGCTTGAGGACGGGCACGATGGCGAGCAGCTCTGCGCTCTCGCCCGAATTGGAGAGGGCGATGAACGCGTCATCGCGCGTCACCATGCCGAGATCGCCGTGGCTTGCTTCGGCCGGGTGGAGGAAAAACGCGGGAGTGCCGGTGCTCGCGAGCGTCGATGCGATCTTGCGCGCGATATGGCCGGACTTGCCCATGCCGCTCACGACGATTCGGCCATGGCAGTCGAGTATCACCTGCACGGCGCGCGAGAAGCGCTCGTCGAGACGCGTGATGAGGTCGTTGATCGCCTTCGCCTCGATTTCGAGGACGTCACGCGCCATGGCAATCGCGTCGGCAGTCACGGTTACACGCAGGGCTGGTTCCATGAGCCACGCAGTATAGCAGACAGGGGGTGTTCAGCCCGTGTCCGCGCGCTTGCAATTCATCGTCGATGAGGCATTATTGAGCGAGCCGCGCGCTCATCCCGCACAACACCAAACATGCACGCACTGCAGCCCGCTCTCATCCTGCTTTCCATGGCCGTCATCGTCGTGGTGCTGTTCCGTACGCTGAAGCTGCCGCCGCTGCTCGGCTACCTGATCGTCGGCGTCGCGATCGGCCCGCATGCCATGGGCTGGATACAGAGCAGCGAGGAAGTGCGATCGCTGGGCGAGATCGGCGTGGTGTTCCTCATGTTCAGCATCGGCCTGGAGTTCAGCCTGCCCAAGCTCGTCACGATGCGGCGCGTGGTGTTCGGCCTCGGTGCGGCGCAGGTCGCGGTGACCATGGCGGTCGTGATAGGCGCAGCGCTTGCGCTCGGCCTGCCATGGCGCACTGCCGTCGTGCTGGGCGGCGCGCTCGCCATGTCGTCGACCGCGATACTCGCGAAGCTGCTCGCCGAACGCCTCGAGCTCAATTCGCCGCACGGGCGGCAGATCATGGGCATATTGCTGTTCCAGGATCTCGCGGTGGTGCCGCTGCTGATCCTCGTGCCTGCGCTGTCGGCGCAACCGGAGCGCATCGCGGTGGACCTCGGCATCGCCTTCGTCAAGGCCGGCATCGTGCTCGGCGTGCTGCTCTTCGCCGGGCAGCGGGTGATGCGCGCCTGGTTCCATGTCGTCGCGCGGCAGAAGTCGTCGGAGCTGTTCGTGCTGAACGTGCTGCTGGTGACGCTCGGCATCGCATTTCTCACCGAGCTTGCGGGGCTTTCGCTCGCGCTGGGCGCGTTCATTGCCGGCGCGTTGATTTCCGAGACGGAATATCGCTACCAGGTCGAGGAAGACATCAAGCCGTTCCGCGATGTGCTGCTCGGGCTGTTCTTCGTGACCATAGGCATGCTGCTCGACCTGCGCGTCGTAGCGGCGAATGCGTGGGTCAGCGTGCTGCTCGTCTCCCTGGTGGTGCTCAAGGCTTTGCTGATCTTTCTGCTGACGCGGCTGTTCCGTGCGGATGCGGGCGTCGCGATACGCGCGGGACTTGCGCTCAGCGCGTGCGGCGAGTTCGGCTTCGTGATCCTCGCCCACGCAAATTACGCGGGTCTGCTCGAGCCGCAGGTGCTGCAGCCGGTGCTCGCGGCGATGGTGCTGTCGATGCTCATCGCGCCGTTCATCGTCGAACGCAGCGAGTTCATCGCGCGGCGCTGGAGCGCAGGCGAGTGGATGAACCGCGCGCGGCAGGTGCACGAAATCGCCGTGCGTTCCATGGCGACGAATCAGCACGTTATCATCTGCGGGTACGGGCGCAGCGGGCAGAATCTCGCGCGTTTCCTGGAGCAGGAAAATATCTCCTTCATTGCGCTCGACATCGATCCGCAGCGCATTCGCGAAGCCGTGGCGGCGGGCGAGAGCGTCGTGTTCGGAGATGCGGGGCGGCGCGAGGTGCTCGTGGCGTCGGGCCTGATGCGTGCACGCGCGCTGGCGATCACGTACTCCAATACCGCGTCGGCGCTCGCCATACTCGCGCACGCGCAGCAGTTGCGGCCGGGGCTCCCGGTGGTCGTGCGCACGCTCGACGACAGCGACATCGACCGGCTCAAAGCGGCGGGGGCGGCGGAGGTGGTCGCCGAGGTGATGGAGGGCAGCCTCATGCTCGCCTCCAGCGCGCTCATGCTGCTCGGCGTGCCGCTCACCCGGGTGCTGCGCCGCATACGCGAGACGCGCGAGCACCGCTATCAGCTCTTCCGCGGGTTCTTCCGTGGCGTCACGGACGAGAGCGCGGATCGCGAGGAATCACTGCAGCCGCGCCTGCACTCCGTGACGCTCACCGCCGGCAGTGCAGCGATAGGCAAGCGGCTGGAGCGCCTGAATCTTCCGGGCGCGGACGTCGAGGTCACCGCGGTCAGGCGGCGCAACGTGCGCACGACGACGCCCGCTCCGGACACGGTGCTGGAGGAGGGCGACGTGGTGGTGGTGCTGGGAAGCGAGGAGGCGGTGACCGCCGCCGAGATGAAGCTGATGCAGGGATGACTGGATGCGCGGAAACGCGCATCCGTTTGCCGTCAGAAGAGGCTCGCGCCTCCGCAATTCGGCTCTACCGTCCCGGTGACTTTCCAGTTCCCGGCAGCGTGGCAGTTCGCTTCGATAGGCGCGACGCCGGAAGCCGAGAACGCGCTGAAGCGGAACGTGCCCAGACGCGCATTCCCGTCATCGATCTTGCGATCCACTTCGGCGAGGATGTCGGCGGGAATCTGGTTGCCGGTCTTGAGATTGTGCCGCACCGTCGCGGTTCCGGCATCGGCATACGCGTTGTCGTAGCGCATCACGAGAAACATGCTGTAGGGATTCGACGGCGCGCTGCCCGTGCTGTAGGTCCCTGCAGCGGTGTATGCGCCGTTGATGAAGCCTGCGCGCGACAGGTGCTCCCATACCGCGATGTCTTCCTGCGCAGTGCTGCCGCCCGCCGGCGTGGCGGTCGCTTCGATCTGCCCGTTGCCGTTGCCGAAAGCGGATGCGCCGGTGATGTTCTGAACGGCCTGCGGATAGTCTCCCGGCAATGCGCGGTAGCGATCCAGAAAGCCGAAGTAGGCGGCCTTGATGCCGTCCTGTTGCGAAATGAGGTTGCGCACGCGCGCGCCGGTGATGAGCTCCTGGCCCTTCAGCACGCCGCCGAGCAGCAGCCCGATAATCACCAGCACGATCGCGATCTCGATCAGCGTGAAGCCTTGCGTGTGGCGTCTCATGTCCTGTCCCCCGAGTGGCTTAGCCCGCTCACTGTGCCAGAGTTGCGCGACGGGCACTGCCAACTATGTCACGCGCGACGCTCCGGCGCACCGTCTGTGCGAATTGCGGATTACTGCGGCCCCTTTGCGCCGGGGCGGCGGCTGCTCAACGCCTCCAGCCGGCCGGTGAGGAACCGTATTTCGGCGGGATCCGTGACCGCGCCGCTTGCCAGCAGGCCGCCGAGCAGGATTTTCGCCTGCTCGCGCTCGCCGAGATCCTCCAGCAGGAAAATCTGCATTTGCCTGGCCCAGCCCGGGGCAGCCCGCGCATGCGTCGCGATGTCTCTGGCATAGCTCAACGCCAGTGCGTCGTCGTGCAGCCGATGCCGCGCCACGATGCTCGCGTGCGCCAGCCAGCGCCAGCGCCCGTTCGGATCCGCGGCGAAGGCCCTGTGGACGAATTTGAGCATGATGCGTTGGCGTTGGGGATCGGGAGCCTGCGAGTACACCTGGGCGGCGAGCAGCAGCGGATAGTCGCTGCGGGGATCGAGCGCGAGCGCGCGGTCCAGCCATGCTGCAATCCGTGGATAGTCCAGGTCCCGAAACGGGATGCTGACGCCGGGCTGGTCGTCGAACGACTGCAGCCACAACACGAGCGCGGCAGACAGGAATTCGGGGTCGCCCAGCGCGAGCGCGCGCAGCACCTGCGCAGGCGGCGCAGCCGGCAGCTCGTGGGCTGCGCGGCGGGCCGGGCCACGGGTCGCCGCGCCGAGCAACTGTGCCGCCAGCGCCGCGATGAACAGCGCCAGCAGCCACCGCGGAGTGCGTGAGCGCACCGGGTTTGCCGCGAGGGTCATTTACACGCTCTTGCGATGGAAATCGATGAGCGTGGCGGTGATGAGCAGCATCACGTAGACCAAGGTCTCGCCGGCGATGCAGGCGAGCTCGTTCCACCCCGGCGGCGCATCGACCAGCCAGGCAGTCCGCGTCCAATCGTCGAGCGGCGGCACGAGGGCCGCGACCACGGCAAGTGCGCCCGCCATGGCGTGATGAAGCGGGGATTCACTTCCCGCGGTGGGATGGGCCGCGATGAGGGCCAGGCCGCCGATGCCCCGGCACAGCACGTAAAAGCCGGCGACGAATGCCATTGCTGAAGGCAGATGTGAAAAAGTAACGACGCAAAACATTGAAATAGCCGCGATGATGCAGGTCTCCAGGGCAAGCGAGCCAAACCATGCGAGCGCGGGGCCGGCATCGGTGAGCGTGACGAGCGGCAAAGCGCTCAGGGCGGCGGTCGCGATGGCGAGCGCGGCGTACCCGGCATACTTGGCGGCGACGTATTGCCAGCGCGGTATGTCGAGCGCAAGCACGGCATCCAGCCCTTTGTCATGGAACTCTCGCGTGAGGCTGCCTCCTACGTGAAGCGCGACGATGAAGACGGCGACGAGGCGCGCTATGACCGCATACACGGCGGTCTGCATGCGCGCGTCCTGGATGAGGGCGAGCTCGCGCACGAAAACGCTCGCGCCGAGCGCCACGAGAATGGCAACTGCAACGGCGAGCGCAAGGCGGATGCGCACGGCTTCCAGGACGGTGTAACGCGCAATGGCGAGGACGCGTGTAGTCATGATTGTCGTCGATGAACGCACAGTATAACCATAGGTTTCCATGAGCTCGCTGCCCGCCGCATCCTTTGCCGCGAGCGCCGGGGCTGCGCCGCTCTACGGGCGACCCCACTGGTGGCTCGCCGCGATGCTGGTCGCTCTGCACGCCGGCACGGCATGGGGCATAGAGTACGCTTGGGCCCGCGGCTTCATGCTGGCTCATTTCGGGCTGTTTCTCCTGTGGCAGCCGTTGTGGCGAGGCGAGCGCAGCATCAGCGCCCGGCACGCGACGCTGGTGATCGTGGTCGGCGTCGCGCTCGCGGCGACTGCCGGCTGGTGGGTGCTCGTGCTGTGGCTCGCGCTGATGTTCGGCCTGCTCGGCGGGCGCGCCACCGGCACGGCCGATCGTGCGACGCGCCTCGTGCTCGTGCTTGCGGCTGCTTATGTGCTCGCGTTGCTGCTCGCGTGGGTGGTGCCTCATCTCTTCAGCACGTGGCAGCCGGAAGAGCTGCTCGTGCCTGCCGTGCGCTACGGGCTCGTGGCGATCCCCCTCGCGATATTCGCCGTTCCCGTGCGCGGTGACGCATCGGGACGCACGACGGTCGCAATAGACCTGTTTTACGCTGCGCTGCTGTTTCTGCTCGTCATCGCGCTCGTCCTCGGCAGCTTCGTGCTGCGGGATGTGGCGCAAGGCCGGTACGGCTATGTGCTGATGCAGATGCTCTTCGGCCTTGCGGTATTGCTCGGCGCGCTGTCGTTCCTGTGGAACCCGCACGCCGGATATGCAGGACTGCAGCAGCTCATGTCGCGCTACGTCGCGGGCATCGGGCTGCCGTTCGAGCGCTGGATCGGCCAGCTTGCGCGTCTCGCGGAAGGCGTTTCGGGCGCACACGAATTCATGGAGAAGGCCCTCGACGCGCTGCTGCGCGCAGCCGACATCGAGGGCGTGACCTGGCGTTGCGGGACGGCGGCCGCGAGCCGCGGCACGACGCGCAAGCATTGCGTCCGCTGCGACATACGCGGCCAGCGCTACATCCTGTACGTGCGCTCGGCGCCTGCGGCAGGCATGGCCTTGCACCTGAAGCTGCTGGCCGAGGTGCTTGCTTATTTTTACGAGGCGAAAATGCGCGAGGAGCGCGAGCGCGACGCGGCGTACCAGCGCGCGATACACGAGACGGGCGCCCGGCTCACGCACGACGTGAAGAACCTGCTGCAGGCTTTGCGAGGGCTGTGCGCCGCCGCGGACGAGGCCGGGCCCGAAGACGACGCGACATTGCTCGCGATGTTGCGGCGGCAATTGCCCGCCGTCACCGCTCGCGTGAACACGACGCTGGAGAAATTGCATTCGCCGGGGAGCACGGTGAGCCCGCCGGTGTCCGCAAGGTATTGGTGGGACGCTTTGCGGCGGCGTTACGAAGGGCAGCCGGTCCGCTTCTTCTGTGACGGCATAGGCGCCGACGCGATGCTCCCCGGCCAGCTGTTCGATGGCGCTGCGGAAAACCTCATCGGCAATGCGCTGCGAAAGAGCACACCGCCGCCCGCGGTCCGCGTCACGTTCGAGGCAGGCGGCGGCGGGATATTGCAGGTGTGTGACGACGGGCAGCCGGTCCCTCCCGACGTTGCGCGGCATTTGCTGCAGCAGCGCGTTCCTTCGACGGCGGGGCTCGGCGTCGGGCTCTACCACTGTGCGACGCATGCCGCACAGCACGGTTACCGCCTTGCGCTCGCCTTCAACGAGCCGGGCGCGGTGCGCTTCGTGTTGTCGCGCGCCTGAGTCACGGCAGGCGGCCTGCGCTCACCATGCGGTTGTAGAGCGTAAATCGCGACACCCACGACAGGACGTCGTCGAATTCGCCGGCCGGGCTGTCTGCGGCGCTCGGCGGGCGGGTGACGAAGTTCACCGTGCCGTCGGCGTTCTCGCGCTCGTCGGCGCTTGTCGCCGGCGCGTTGAGCGTGCCGGTCAGCGCGCTCATTGCACCCTTGCCGTTCTTTCCATGCGAGAGCACGACCGCGACTGCGCCGTTCGGATCGCCCGATGTCAGCGCGGTGGTCCGCGCCGCGCTCGTCCATATGCGTACGCTTGCGCCCGAGGCGAGCGTGAATGTCGCGCCAGGCGAGCGCGTCGAGAACGAGCCGTCGACGTGATAGCGATAACGATTGTTCCATGCGTCTGCGGCGCCGAGGCCCACCGTGAGCCACGGAAAATTGCCGTCGTCGCTCCTGCAACTGCCGCTGGCCGCGACATCTTCTATGCCGTCGTTTGCCCCGGAGCCGCTCATCACGTCGGGACACGGCAGATAGCCGTTTGCGACGGCGTACCCGAGCAAGGCTTCCCTCAGCTGCTCGATTTCCTTTTCGGTGTCCGCAATCTGCCGCTGCTCGACCTGCGTCCCGAGCGGCACCAGCAGGCTGCCGAGGAGGAGCGCGATGACGAACAGAGCAATGGCGAGCTCGATAAGCGTGAAGCCGCGCTCGGCCGTTCGCATTGCGTCGTGCCTGTTCATGGCATCGCAGCGCATGGACTGGCCGTGCCGCAGGTCGCAGCCAGCCTGTCATTGGCGGCGGGTCCCTGCGATGGTTTCACGTAGCTCGTGTCGCCATCGCTGTTCGCAGCATCCTCGAGGCAATCCGCAACCGAGGCGCACGGGCGGCCCTGACCGCCGCGCGCAGGACCGGACACGATGACGAGCACGCGCACGGCGCTGCTCACGCCGCCGATCGCCAATGCGCCTGCTCCACCGTTTGCCATGCACGGTCCCTGCGACGTCGGACTGGGGTCGGCACAGCCGCTGGAGACGGCGTAGTGCGTGACCAGGTGCCAGTTGTTGTCGAAGAACCATGTTGGCAGCTCGGCGTTCCACGGCGCGTGCGCCGTGCAGCCGGTGAGCGGCGAGCCGCCGCGTATGGTGAGCGGTATGCGTCCGCGCAGCGTCGCCGGATCGCAGAAATACGATGGGCCGCCGGCACTGTATGGATTCGCCGGAGGATAGTACTGGTTGGTTGCGCGATAACGTTCCAGCGCCGCCTGCACTTCCTTGGCGACGCGCGCGACAACAGGCCGGAACAGGTCTTCGCGCGCGACGATCATCACCCTGTCGTTGAACGCGCTGCCGAGCGGTGCGGCGACGTAGCTCGAGTCGGCGTTCGCGTTCTCGCCGTCCAGATACATTGCTGCGAGCGCCTGATTGCCCGCTTCGCGTGACTGGGATCCCAGCGCCGGCCCGGGCGCGATGACGAGTGCCGGCGCATCGCTCGCGAGGAGCGTGCCGGTGCCGTCGCGCACCGTATAGGCGCCCGGCGTATCGCTGTTCAGCGGTCCGCCGCCCGCATTGTCGCGGTATGCGCTCGAGAGCGCATACCACAGGCGCTCGCCCGAGCCATCGCGCATGTCCGGCAAGCCGAGCGTTCGCCACGGCAGCCGGCCGAGATAGGACGTGCAGTTGCCGAAGGCGCCGTCAGCGACGCCGTCGTTGTCGACGTCGGGGCAGGGCAGGCTGCCTGGGCGCGTGTCGTCCGCCGCGGCGCGGCCGATGAGCGCATCGCGTGCCAGCGCGAGCGCAGCGGCTGTGCGCTGATCGCGCGCTGCGCTGTCATCGCGCGGCGCGGCCCAGACATAGACGAGGCTCGCGGCAGCAACGGCAACGAAAGCAAGCAACGGAAGCAGGGTGTAGCCCCGCTGAGCGCGCAATACGATCGGTCGCCGGATGATCATGGCGCCGCGTCGGAAGCGGGAGGCAGATCGCGTTCGAAGTCATGTCTGCGGCGCAGCCGAAGCAGCGGCTCGGCCGCGGGCGCGGGCGGCGGTTCGACCGCTGCAGGCGCCGGGCGGCGCGCATAGCTCTCGGCGACGTGGCCGCTGGCGAGCTCAGCCGTCTGCCCGACTTTCAGACGTATGCTGCGCTGCTGTTGCGGCAGTGTGATGCTGGCCGCGCCCTCCTCGTCCACCCGGGCGCGCGGGGCGCCTGCTTCGCCGGGTGCTCGCTCGTGCACGGGGCGGTTGTTGATCCAGATGGTAGAGCGTCCGTCGCTCCTTTTCACCATGCCCGAGTAAGTGACCCTCGCTGCCGGCGGCGCTTCGTCGGCCGCGGCTTCGATCACGGGCCGCTGTGCGCGATTGCGGCGCGCGCTGTCGAGCTGTGCGCGCTGTTCCGGCGTGAAGAACAGCCGGCCCAGCGTCTGGTCCGCCGCCGCGGCGAGCGACATCTGGCATGCGAGTACGACGGCGGCGACGCGCTTCATTTGCGCGCTCCTGGCTCGCGGGCATGCGCGGTGAGCCACGCCATCTGGCAATCCGCGTCGAGGTGCGGCTGATGGCGCAGCGCGGCGGCCGCGGGCAAGCGCTTCATCGTGCATTCGTCCAGCAGGTACAAGCCCAGGTGTTGCGCCTCGAGCGCGGCGAGCAGACGCACGAGGTCTTCTTCGTGCAGCAGGCCGGCTTTCAGACGCATCGGGGACTCGAGCACCTCGATCTGCGGCGCGTTCAGCTGCTGCGCACCGCGATAGATGCGTTGTGCTCCGATCTGGTATTCGATGCCGAACAGCCCGGCCGCCTGGTTCGCATCGCGCAGCCCCGTGATCCAGTTGATGCGTTGCTCCGGCGCGACAAAGCCGGAGCGCTCGAGGTCGCGGTACGCCGGAAGGTTCTGCACGATGATCTCGCGCTCGCGTCCGGAGAGCTGCAGCCGCGTGTGCGCGTCCCGCGTACGCGCGCTCTCGCGCTGCAGGCGCTGCTGCGCGACGTCTATGCGCTGCCACATGAAGTGCAGAGCCCCCGCTGCGGCGAGCAGCACGAGCGCGAGCACCAGCAGCGGCTTGCGCAGGGCTTGCATGTCCTCGCGGCTCATGTGCGCGCCTTGAGCGTGATCTGCACGGTGAACTCGGCGGCGCCGGCCGGCTCGCTGCTGTCGCGAGTATTGCCGGCGATCGCAACGGACGGATCGACGTTGAGCGGCAGGCGCGTGAGGCGGACCTCGCGCACGGCGGGGTCGCGCGCGAGCTCGTCGGCGAAAGCGCGTATGGCAGCGACTGCGGCGCGGTAATCGCCAGTGAATGGACGGATTTCCCCGGCGACCGTCGCATTCTCGTCCGGCGTGGCCGATGGTGCGCCGGCGCCCAGCCCGGGCTGGCGGCGGCCGTCTTTCCACGTGATTTCGTTGATGGCGATCTCGGGCGAGCCGGCGAGCGCGCGGGAAACGATGCGCATCACCGCATACGGATTGCGGGCTTCGCTCTTCAGGCGTTGCGCGACGGCGACGGCCTGCTCCAGCGCTGCGGCGGATGCCGGCGCGGCAGGGAACGAGCGCGTCACCGACCGGTATTGCTCCTCGTAACGCAAGCGGTCGTTCACCGCGCGCGCGATTGCCAGGTCGCTTTCATGCACCTGCCATGCGGCGTAGGCGCATGCCAGGAATGCGGTGAGTACTGTTGCAGCGCACGCGCGGTACACGGCAGCGCGACGCTCCAGGTGACGATGCGCGACAAGCGTTACCGGCGGTGCAAGGTTATAGCCTGGCGCATGCAGCGCGGTGAGATGCAGGAGCACGAGATCGGCGGAGGACGCGTCGTCGAAGCGGCTGCACTTCAGCAGGCGCGCGAGCTCCGCCCGTCCCAGCCGCAGGCACTCCAGCGACGGGCTTTCGGCGGCGATGGCGCGGTGCGCTTCGATATCGGCGTCGCACGGGTCGAGGAGGACGATCGCGAGCGGCTCGTCGAGCGCGGCAGCCTGCAGCGCGTGCAGATACAGGCGCGTGTTCGCGATCTCGTCGACGTACAGTTGCGCGCGGTCGCCGTTCGCGCCGTCGAACCGCGTGAGGCGGCTCAGACGGAACTGCCCCGACCGGAAGTAGCTCAGCCGCAGCCCGCCGCTGGTGGATGCGACCAGCATCACGTGCGGCGCGGCGAGCGGCAATCTGCGCACGAGAGCAGTGCCGGCCATCGGCAGGAGATGCACGCCCGCGAGCGGCAGCCCGAGTTCTTCGAGCAGCGCAATCCATGGCGCCAGCAGCTCCGGGTTGGTAAATGCCGCAAACTGATAGCGGTCATCACGCCGGCCGCCCGGCTCGCGTCCCTGCCACTCGGCGGCGCAATAGGGCGTGTTCCTGTAGTGCTGTCGCAGCTTGCGCCCGACCAGCTCCCGCCTGTCGCGGCCGCGCGCGTGGGGCAAGATGTCGGTGCGGTAGTCCTCTTCCACGGCGTCGACCAGAACGTATGCCGGCGTGTCGTGGCAATCGGCGAGCGTTTCCCTGCACGCTGCGAGTCCCTGCACGCTGTTCGGCGCGCTCGAATGGCTCACGATCGAGCGACCGCGCCAGTGCGCGATCGTCACGCGATCCGCGGACAGCGCGATCAGGACTTTGCGGTGATTCATCACAGCTTCAGCCGCCCGAGAATGTCGTACACGGGTGACAGTACCGACCACATGATGCCGGCCAGTATTGCGCCGAGCGCGAGCGTCATCACCGGCTCGAGCAGCTTCAGCGCCTTGTCGACGGATTCCCGCACGTCGCGGGTGTAGAAGTAATTGACGTTGCGCAGCGCGACGTCCAGCGCGCCGGTGTTTTCACCGACGCGCAGCATGCGAATCACCAGCGGCGGAAACACGCCGAGATTGCGGAACGATTCGGTGAGGCTTTCCCCCGACGAAACCTGCTGTCCCGCGCGCACGAGGCTCGCCGCCACGCAGCGGTTGTTCGCGATGCCTTCGCTCGTCCTGAGCGCGTCGAGCACCGTGATGCCCGACTCGTACATCAGCGCGAAGAAGCTCGCGAAGCGCGCCAATATGATCTTCTTGAGGATCGGTCCGGTGAGCGGCACGCGCAACTTCAGGTAGTCCCAGGTGTAGGCGGCCTTGGCATTGGTCCGTATGGCGTATGCAACAACGCCGAGCGCAAGGCCCGGGACGCCGAAGACCAGCGGCCAGTACGTCCTCACCGCGTCCGAGACGTGAATCAGCATACGCGTCTGCACCGGCAGCGGTATGGACATGGTGCGCAGCAGGGTCGCCACCTGCGGCACGAGGTACAACAGCAGGAACACGACCACTGCGCCGAGCACGAGAAGGACCATCGACGGATAAATGAGCAGGCGCTGCGTCTGGGAGGCGAGCTCGTCCTGCCACTTCAGCGATTCTGCAAGGCTCTCGAACACTTCGGTGAGCCGCCCCGTTTGCTCGCCTGCGCGCACCAGGTTTACGAACACGGGATTGAATACGTCGGGATGGACCATCAGGCACTGGGACAGCAGCCTGCCGGCCTCGAGGTCCTCGGTGACCACGGTGAGCACTTCGCGCAGTCGTGCGTTGGACTGCAGGTCGCGCATGTCCTTCAGGCCGTCGAGAAGCGGAATGCCGCAGCGGCACGTCTGCTCCATGTCGAAGCAGAAAGTAATGAGGTCGCCGCGGGTGACGCGCCCGCGCGCGCGAAACCCCCGCCTGCGCGTGCGCGCCTCGCGGGAGGTAATGAGGTCCAGCCCTATGCGCTTCAGGCGCAGCTCGAGATCGACTTCGTTGGTCGCTTCGAGACTGCCGCGTGCCGGCCGCCCGGAAACGTCGATCGCCTTGTAGTTGTACGTTGCCATGCGGGCGAAGTCGATGTCGCGGCCGCTTACCGGTAACGTCCGGTGAGATCCACGGTGCGGCCAAGCTCCTGCAGGCTCGTCAGCCCTTCGGCGACCCGCTGCAGCCCTTCCTCGGCGAGCGAGCGATATCCCTTCTCGATGGCGCAGGCGCGCAAGTCCTTGAGCGTTGCGCGGCGGGCCACCAGCTCGTCCATGTCTGCGTCCATCACCAGCAGCTCCATGATCGGCGCGCGCCCCTTGTATCCCTTGTGGTCGCAGGCCGGACAGCCGACCGGGCGATAAACGCGGTCTATGCCCGGCGCATGGGATTCGAGGACGGCACGCTCTTCCGCCGTCGGGGCGGAAGCGGCGCGGCATGCCGGGCACAGCACGCGAACGAGGCGTTGCGCGATGACGCCGATGATGTTGCCCGCCATGATGTCCGGCTGTATGCCGATGTCGAGCAGGCGCGGAAAAGCGCCGAGCGCCGAATTGGTGTGCAGCGTGGTGAACACCTGGTGGCCGGTCATCGCAGCCCGGAAAGCCATCTCGGCAGTCTCGCGGTCGCGCACCTCGCCGACGAGAATGATGTCGGGGTCCTGCCGCATGATCGAGCGGATGCCGTCGGCGAAGTTCATCCGGGCGACTTCGTTGACCGAGGTCTGGCGCAGCAGCGTGAGCGGATATTCCACCGGATCTTCGAGTGTCATGATGTTGACGGTCTCGTCGTTCACCCGGGCGAGCAGCGAGTACAGCGTCGTCGTCTTGCCGCTGCCGGTCGGGCCGGTGACGATCAATATGCCCTCCGGACGCGCGAGCATCACCGAAAGCTTTTCGTGAACGAAGGGCGGCAGCTGCATGCGCTCGAGGCTGATGATCGACTTCTCGCGGTCGAGCACGCGCAGCACGATATTCTCGCCGTATATCGTCGGCTGCGTGGATACGCGGAAATCGACCGGCCGCCCGTTCAGCGTGAGAGTGAGGCGGCCGTCCTGCGGCGCGCGCGTCTCGGCGATGTTCATCTCGCTCACCACTTTCACGCGCACGGTGATGCCGGGCAGATAGTTCTTGTGCAGGCTGCGCGCCGTCTCCAGCACGCCGTCGATGCGGTAGCGCACGCGAACGAATCCGTATTCCGGCTCGAAATGAATGTCGGAGGCGCCGCGCTTCACCGCATCGACGAGGAGCGCGTTCACCAGCCGCACCATCGGGTGCGTATACTCGTCGCCGCCCGCCTGCAGGCTTTCGTAGTCGATCTCGCCGGTCTCGATCTCGCGCAGTATGCCGTCGACCGAGAGATCGTAGCCGTAGAACTGGTCGATATGGTCCTCGAGCTGCGCCTCGGCGGCGAGCTGGGTCTTGATGTCGATGTGCGTTCCGAGCATCGCGCGCAGCTGGTCCATCACGACCACGTTGAAAACTTCGGTGGTTGCGATGGTGAGGAGGCTCTGCCTCGCGTCGTACGCAATGGGCAGGACCCGGTGCCGCCGGGCGAACTCCTGCGGTATGAGGCGCAGCGCTTCCGGGTCCGCGACGACCTGCGCGAGATCGATCGACTCCTGACCTATGGTGCGCGCGGTGATGTCGCGTATCGCGTGCTCGGTGAGGAAGCCGAGGCGCACCAGCACCCGCGCCATGGAGCTTTCCGTCTGACGCTGCTCGGCCAGCGCTATGGCGAGCTGGTCGGGCGTGATGAGGCCCTGCTGCACCAGCAGTTCGCCCAACCGTATCTTCTTGCGGTTATCGGATGGCATCGCTACGGGTCGCAGCCGCTATGCTCTAGTCAATTGTTGCCCGCTGCGGCAAGCTGGGCCGCCCGGCTCGCCGCCAGCGCAGCGTCGAATGCGCCCGTGGGATGCACTCGGGCAAGCTCCACGGCGCGCCGGTAATAGGTTGCGGCCAGCGTATGCTGGCCGACATGCTCCAGTCCGACCGCGAGGTTGTAGGCGTGATCGGGATCGCGCGGGTCGAGCCGGTACGCCTGGAAATAGGCGTGCTGCGCCTGCGGCCACAGGCCCTGCTCTGCATAGAGCGTGGCGAGCGCCTGATAGACGAAAGCGCTCGGCTCACGGCCTGCGAGTTCCTTCAGTCTCAGCTCGGCAGTGGCGTAATCCGCGCGGCCGAACAATGCGAGCAGCGCAGCCTGGGCGAGAGCATGCGCAGGCTCGATGCGCAGCACTGCCAGGTACTGATTGCGCGCGCGATCGAAGTCGCCGCGATTCGCCGCTATCGCCGCAACGCCGAGCAGGGCGTCGACGTTGCGCGCGTCGTCCCGGGCAACCTGGTCGTAGAGGCGTGCCGCAGTGTCGTAATCGCGCGCCTGCATCGCGTCGTAGGCGGCGCGCAACGTGGGGCTCGGTGCCGCTTCGGGCGTTGAGCGAGTGACTTTGATCTTCGGCGCGGGCGCCGGCCCGAGCAGCCGGCCGCTTTGCTGAGGCGGCGCGGCGGACGATTCTGCGGCGTTGCACGTGGACACACCCACGAGAACCGCGCCTATCGCTGCGGCGGCAAGCGTCAGTCCGGACACGGCGCGGGTGGCAGTGGAGCTCATCGCGCGCTTCCTGCGGCGGGGCCCTGTCCCAGGGTATCGGGAAGGAAGCGCTGGAAGAATTTGAGCTCGTCGCTTTCGAGCGTCGGGTTGGTCACGACCGTGGGCTTGAGGAAGATCACGAGCTCGGTCTTCGCTACCCGCTCGTTGCGGAAGCGGAACAGCTCGCCCACGTCGCGCGCATCGCCGAGCACCGGCACCTGCTCGCGGATGAAGCGCATGTCATCCTGCATGAGGCCGCCGAGGATGACGGTCTGGCCGCTGGCCACCTGCAGCACCGACTCCATTTCACGCACCTGGATCTCGGGGACCGGGTTCGGTATGCGCTGGTCCTTGAACGTCAGGCTCGGGTTCGGATCGTCCTTGAACCGCAGCACGCGCGAAATGGTCGGGCGGACGGTGAGCGAGACGCGCTTGTCGTCCGATACGTGCGGGGTCACGCCCATGACCACCCCCACGGCGACGATCTTCGGCGTGCTGTTGAAGGTGGTCGTCGCCACGCCTTGCGTCGTGTTCGTCTGCGCGTGGATTTCGAAATACACGACGTTGTCCACCACTTTCAGCAATGCGGTCTGGTTGTTCAGAGCCATCAGCTTGGGACTCGACAGCACGCGTGTGTTGCCGAATTCCTGGAGCAGCTTCACCGTCGCGCCGATGTTGCCGACGTCGGAGCGCGGATTCTGATAGCCGACGGTGAGGGAGTTGCTGGTGGACGCGCCTGCAAGCTGCGTTGCGGCGTCGAAGCCGCCGAGCAGGCGTTGATTGAAGGTGATGCCGCCGCTGACCGCGAGCCGGCTCCAGTCTATGCCGCCTTGATATGCATCGGACAGCGCCACTTCGACAATGGTCGCCTCGATCAGCACCTGGCGCTGCACCGACTGCGTGACGCTTTCGATGTGCTGCCGTATCAGCTCGTGCTGACGGTCGGTTGCGAGAACGCTTACCGTGCCGCTCGCCGGGTTTACCACCACATCGTCGCGCGGGTCGCCGAGGAGCGGCTGCTGCGTTGTGCCGAACGCCGTGGTGAAGAGCGCGGTCGCGGCCTGGCCTGCTCGCGCGACGGCCTCCGCCTGGAGCAGCCGCTCTTCTCTGGCCGTCTTCACCGCTTCGACGCGGGCTGCCTTGTCCTCGGCGCTCAGCATCTGATTGCGGGTGGAGCTCAGGATGGAACGTATGTTGTCGCGCAGCTGCTCCCAGAAGTCGTTCCGCGATACCGTGCGCACGATGGTATTGGAGCCGCTGGTGCTCGACGCCGGCGTGCCGGACGCAGACATCGTGGCGCCGGATGATGCCGCAGAGCTTGTCCCGGAGCCCGAAGATGAGATCTCCCCCGTCACGCCGATCGACGACACCGTGTCGCGCGTCATGTTCACGTAACCGATGCGGTACGTCTTCATGTACGGCGTGTCCGGCGTGACCAGGACGGTACTGCCTTCCTGGCGGTAGCGCATGTTCACCTGCTTCGCCATGCGATCCAGTATCGCGGGAAGCGTCTCGTCGATGGCGTTGATGCTCACCGTACCTTGCAGCGAAGGATGAATGTCGATGTTCTGGCGCGTGTCCCGGGCGAGCGCCTGCAACAGTTCCTTCACCGGCACCTCGTTTACGACGACGGTGTAGACCGGCAGCTTCGGTTGCGTGCGCAACGGCGGTACGTACGGCGTGATGCGTGCCGGCGGTGGTATGGCGCCTTCCGCGGCTGCTGCCGAGGGCGCGGCGATATGGCCGGCGGAAGGCGGCACATACGGACGTACCTGAGCGCAGCCCGCCACCTGCGCCAGCAGAACCAGCGCAGTGCAGCGCAGGCAAGTTGCAGCGGACGCGAATTCTGCGGCGCGCGCGGCGCCGCGTTGCGCATGCATGGGTGGCCCCCCTGTTGAGGCCGTCACGTGTTATGTCTCGCAACGGCGCAGCATTTAGCGGATCGGCACGCCTCGCCGCGGAGTTTGAGCGTCTGGCCGGCAATGATGTCGCGCAGTCCAGCGGCGGCTTTGTGTGACATAAGTAACACTATTTTCGATGATGTGAAATATGAAATCCGTCACGCTGCGCGGGTTCTTCGCATCGATGGCGGAAAATCTCCACGTTTGTGAGATTCGATGCGGCGAGCAACGGGTCTGTTCAGGTTTGTTCCCGCGTGCGCCGCGAAATGGCGGTGGCGTAACTCTGCATGCGGCTGTACAGCGTGGTGCGCTGGATGCCGAGCAGGCGTGCCGCGCGGGTGAGATTCCCTCCGGTAGCGGCGAGCGCCGCGTCGACATAGGTGCGTTCCCACTGGTGCAGCATGTCGTCAAGCACAAAACCGCTCGACGTCTCGAGTTGCCGTTGCGCCAGCGCCAGCAGATCGCGCTGATTGGATACGCCTGGCAGAGCAACCGGCTCATTGCCTGTGCCGGTGTCGGTGTCGAGCTCGTCGCGCAGCATCGTCGCGGTGACGGATTGCCCCGCATGCTTGGTGGTGAGACGGATGACGATGTTGCGCAGCTCGCGCACGTTGCCTGGGAATGCGTAGTCGAGCCACAGCGTTTGCGCTTCGCTATCTAGGACGAACGGCTCGCTGCCGGCCTGGGCTGCATAATGACGCTGGAAATGCCCGAGCAGTGCGATCTTGTCCTCCGCGAGGTCGCGCAGGGGCGGCACGTCGATCGTGAACACGGAGAGCCGGTGATACAGGTCGGCGCGGAAGCGTCCGTCGCGGACTTCGCGGCGCAGGTCACGGTTCGTTGCAGCTACGATGCGTGCGGGCGACGTCCGCGTCGTCGTCTCTCCGACACGCTGGTACTGGCCGTTCTCCAGCACGCGCAACAGCTTCGCCTGCAGCTCGAGCGGCAGCTCGCCGATCTCGTCGAGCAGCAGCGTGGAGTCGTGGGCGTCCTCGAAGTATCCGGCGCGAGAGGCGGTGGCGCCGGTGAACGCGCCCTTCGCGTAGCCGAACAGGGACGCCTCGACGAGAGTCGCGGAAATCGCGGCGCAGTTGAGCGCGTACAGCGGCCGGGTCGCACGCGGGCCGCGCGCGTGCAGCGCCTGCGCGACGCGTTCCTTGCCGCTGCCGGATTCGCCCTGGATCAGCACGGGAAATGGCGCGTGTGCGTAAAGCTCGATCTGCTGGCGCACCTTCTGCAATGGCGCGCTGTCGCCGATGAACTCGGCGGCGCCGGTGCGCCCGTTGGCTCCGTTGAGGCGCACCGATTCCAGGAGCAGCGTACGCAGGCGCTGCGGCTCGCAAGGCTTTGCAACGAATTCCATTGCGCCGAGCGTGCGCGCGTGGCGCGCATGGGCATCGCCTGTCTGTCCGGACAGCACGACGATCTTCATCTCCGGAGCGCTCGCGACCAGCTCGCGTATCAGCTGAAAGCCTTCTTCAGGGGAGTCCGGCGCGGGCGGCAGGCCGAGATCGACGAGCGCGAGCCCGGGCGGACGGGGCAGCTCGCGCAGCACCTCGTGAGCCTCGGCGCGCGATGCGGCAGCCAGCACGTTGAAATCCCGGCGCAGCGCGAACTGCAGCGTGTCCCTGATCAACGCATCGTCGTCGACCACCAGCACATCGTGCAGCTCGCTCATGGCGTGCGCATCAACAGGTCACTTCACTGGCGGTACAGGCAAGGAACGCGGCCTCGATGTCCGCGGTGCCGTACTCGCGCTTGAATTCCGCCGGCGTGCCCGTGAAGCGCAACGTGCCGCGGTGCATGACGGCCATGCGGTTGCAGAGGGTTTCGACGTCCGCGAGGTCGTGGGAGGCGATAAACACGGTCTTGCCGGCGCGATGGAGCCCGCGCAACTCGTTCTTGAGCAGCGCCCGAGCCCGGGGATCGAGTCCGCTCGCCGGCTCGTCGAGCACGTAGAGCTGCTTTTCCGACAGCAGGCAGGCGGCGAGCGCCAGTTTCTGCGTCATTCCCTTGGAATAGCTGCGCGCCGGGCGCTCGAGCGCCGCTGGCGGAAGATCGAGCCGGTTTATGGTGGCCGCAACGGCGTCCGCGTCGTACGCGTTGCCGTGCAGGTGCGCCATGTAGCGCAGAAAATCTGCGCCGGTGAGGTAGTGCGGCGGGTTGAAACGCTCCGGCAGATAAGCGAGCACCGCGCGTGACCGCACGATGGCGTTGGACACACCGAAAATCTCCACGCTGCCCTGGTCGATTTCGCAGAAATCCAGCAGGCACTTGATCAGCGTCGTCTTGCCCGCGCCGTTTTCGCCCACGATGCCGAAAATCTCGCCCGGGCGAACAGCCAGGTCGACGTCAGCCAGCGCGGCGACGCTACCGTATGTTTTTGCGAGTCCGGCACACCGGATCGCGGTTTCACTCATCTTGCCCCCGGCCAGGCATCGCGTGCATTTGTCATGATCGAACGAGCATACGGGCCGCATCCGCCAGCACACAGGGCAAATACCGCATTTCCGCTATCCCGCGTTGCGCGCGCCGTAACGGAGCGTCGGTTGGCCCGAACTGGCCCAAGTTCTTGTAACCGTTTAGAATCCCTCCTTTTTTCACAGCCGTTAACCGGTGGCCGACGATAACCTCATCGAAATCAAGGACGTCAGCTTTGCTTACGGCAGGCGTCCTATCCTCGAGGGCATCAACATGGTGATCCCTCGCGGCAAGGTCGTGGCCATCATGGGGATCAGCGGCTCAGGCAAAACGACCCTGCTGCGGCTCATCAGCGGCACGGTGAAGCCCGGCCAGGGCGAAGTGCGCGTGGCGGGCACGTCGGTGCCCGATCTGAATCGCGACGAGCTGTACCGCCTGCGCCGTCGCATGGGTATGCTGTTCCAGTTCGGCGCGCTGTTTACCGACATGTCGGTATACGACAACGTCGCTTTCCAGATTCGCGAGCATACCGAATTGCCCGAGCGCATCATTCGCGACCTCGTGCTGATGAAGCTCAATGCAGTGGGCCTGCGCGGAGCGCATCGGCTCATGCCTTCCGAGCTGTCGGGCGGCATGGCGCGCAGGGTCGCCCTCGCGCGCGCAATCGCCCTGGATCCGATGCTGATGATGTACGACGAGCCGTTTACCGGGCTCGACCCGATATCGCTCGGCGTGATCAGCAACCTGATCCGCCGGCTGAACGATGCGCTGGGAGCGACTTCCATCGTCGTGACGCACGATGTGCAGGAAGCGCTGGAGCTGGTGGACTACGTTTATTATCTGTCCAACGGCAAAATCGTCGCACACGGGACGCCGGACGACATGCGGGCGTCGACCGAACCGCTGGTGCGGCAGTTCGTCTACGGAGAACCGGACGGACCGGTGCCTTTCCAGTACCCGAGCAGAACCTATGCCGAGGACATGAGGCTCACCCACTAATATGTTCAACCGCCTGCATCACCTCGATGTGCGCACCATCGGTCATCACACGATCGAAGGCCTTTACCGTCTGGGCTACTGGAGCCGATTCTTCGCGCTCACGCTGCTGCATTCCGGGCAAAGCTTCCGGCGCATTCGGCTGGTCGTGCGGGAGCTCTACTTCACGGGCGTGATGTCGCTCATCATCATCGTCGTGTCGGGGCTGTTCGTCGGCATGGTGCTCGGTCTCCAGGGCTACCAGACGCTGCAGACTTACGGCTCCGAATCGGCTCTCGGCGTTCTGGTTGCGTTGTCGCTCGTGCGCGAGCTCGGGCCGGTAGTCGCTGCGCTGCTGTTCGCCAGCCGGGCAGGCTCGGCGATGACGGCGGAGATCGGCCTCATGAAAGCCACCGAGCAGCTGGCCGCGATGGAGCTCATGGCGGTCGACCCGATCGCCCGCGTCGTCGCGCCGCGTTTCTGGGCGGGCGTCATTTCGATGCCGCTGCTCGCCGCGATGTTCAGCGCCATGGGCATCTTCGGCGGCTATCTCGTGGGCGTCGTATTGATCGGCGTGGACGAGGGGTCGTTCTGGTCGCAGATGCAGGCTGCCGTCGATTTCCGCGAGGACATCGTCAACGGCATCATCAAGAGCTGCGTCTTCGGCATTGCGGTGACGACCATCGCGCTGTTCGAGGGCTATGACGCGCCGCCCACGGCCGAGGGCGTGTCCGGCGCGACCACGCGCACCGTGGTGACGTCGTCGCTCGCGATACTGGGGCTGGATTTCCTGCTGACCTCATTCATGTTTCGGGGGGTGTAATGGAACGCTCGACGCTGGACCTGTGGGTAGGGCTTTTCGTCTGCGCCGGCATCGGCGCGCTGCTGATACTCGCGCTGAAGGTGGGCAATGCGAGCAGCACCATCAGCGGCCCGACGTACAAAGTCACCGCCCAATTCGACAACATCGGCGGGCTCAAGCCGCGCGCTCCGGTGAAAAGCGCCGGCGTCGTGGTCGGACGAGTGTCCACGATCACCTTCGACACGCAGCGTTTCGTCGCGCGCGTCGTGCTGGCCATAGACCAGGACTACAAGTTTCCGAAGGACACCACGGCCTCCATACTGACGTCCGGGCTGCTCGGTGAGCAGTACGTCGGGCTCGATGCCGGCGGCGACACGGCAAATCTCGCCGACGGCGATACGCTGAAGCTGACACAATCGGCGGTGGTGCTGGAAAAACTCATCAGCCAGTTCCTGTACAGCAAGGCCGCCGAGGGCGCGGACGCGAAGAAATAACGATACCCGGGATACGACCACATGAAGAACAGACTGATAGCCGTGTTGCTTGCCTGCGCATGTTTTGCCGCCCAGCCGCTGCCGGCGGCCGACCTCGCGCCTGACGCGCTGGCGAAGTCGGTAACCGACGAGGTGCTGGAGGCCGTGCGCGCCGACAAGGATCTTCAGAGCGGCAATTCGCAGAAGGTCCTGCAGCTCGTCGAATCGAAGGTGCTGCCGCATTTCAATTTCACGCGCATGACGCAGCTCGCGATGGGCAAGAACTGGCGGCAGGCGCAGCCCGAGCAGCAGAAGGCGCTGGTGAACGAGTTCCGCACGCTGCTGGTGCGCACGTACACGGCGGCCTTCAGCAGCTACAAGAACCAGACCGTCGACTACCGCCCGCTGAAGCTCGCGCCGAGCGATACCGACGCGACGGTGAAGTCGGTGATCAACCAGCCGGGCGCCCAGCCGATCGCGGTGGACTACGGCATGGAAAAGACGCCGCAGGGCTGGAAGGTCTACGACGTCAAGATCGAAGGCATCAGCCTGGTGGACAACTACCGCAGCACGTTCAACACCGAAGTGCAGAGGAGCGGCGTGGACGGCCTCATCAAGGCGCTCGCCGACAAGAACAAGAGCTTCGCGCAAACGAGGGCGAGCACGAAATGATCGCGTGCGCGGACGGGCGGTGCCGCATCGAGGGCCCGCTCACCATCGACAACATCACCGGCGTGCTCGACGAGAGCAAGCGGCTGTTCACGGCGCGCGAGATCACGGTCGATTTCGCCGCGGTGACCGACGTCGATTCGTCCGCGGTCAGCCTGCTGATGCAGTGGCAGCGCGCCGCCCGCGCGGATGGCAAGACCATTACCTACGTCAACCTGCCGCCTAACCTGAAGAGCCTCGCCGTGCTGTACGGCGTGGCCGAGCTCATTCCCGGCGCCGCTTGAACGCCGCGCGCCGGCCGGCCTCGCACGCGAGCGCGGCGCATCGCGCCAGCCGCCATTCATGACACCCGCCATACAGGTCGAGCAGGTTTTCAAGCGTTACGGCGCATTGCAGGCGCTCGGCGGCGTGTCGCTCGAAGTCCGAGAGGGCGAATTCTTCGGACTGCTCGGGCCCAACGGCGCCGGCAAGACGACGCTCATCAGCATTCTCGCCGGCGTGACCCTCGCGACGAGCGGCCACGCGCGCGTGATGGGCCACGACGTGGTCGCCGACTACCGGCTCGCGCGCCGCTCGCTCGGCGTGGTGCCGCAGGAGCTGGTGTTCGATCCGTTCTTCACGGTACGCGAGGCGCTCACCATACAGTCGGGCTACTACGGGCTGCGCCACAACAAGGCGTGGATAGACGAGGTGATGCACAACCTCGATCTCACCGACAAGGCGGACACCAACATGCGCGCGCTGTCGGGTGGCATGAAGCGCCGCGTGCTGGTCGGGCAGGCGCTCGTGCACAAGCCGCCCGTGATCGTGCTCGACGAGCCCACTGCAGGCGTCGACGTCGAATTGCGCCAGGCGCTGTGGGGCTTCATCCGGCGCCTCAATGCCGACGGCCATACCATCGTGCTTACCACGCATTACCTCGAGGAAGCCGAAGCGCTGTGCGGCCGCATCGCGATGCTGAAGCAGGGCCGCCTGGTCGCGCTCGACACGACGGGCAACCTGGTCCGCGCGGCCCACGCCGGCTGCCAGGTGGACTTGCGCATCGACGCGGACCGGCTGCCGGCAGCCATCGCCCAGCTTGCCGTGGAGCATGCGGCCCCGGGTACGTGGCGTCTCGCGCTGAAGGACTATGCCGAGCTCGAGCCCGTTCTGGCGGCGCTTCGCACGAGCGGAGTACGGCTGAAGGACGTCGAGATCGTGCGGCCGGATCTCGAGGAGGCCTTCGTGCACATCATGTCGGGACACTGACCGTGGACGCGACGCCCCGGCCGCACGAGCCGCTGCACGGCTTCTACACCCTGTTCTACAAGGAGTGGCTGCGCTTCTGGAAAGTGAGCGTGCAGACGATACTCGCGCCGGTGCTCACTTCGCTGCTGTACCTGCTGGTGTTCGCGCACACGTTGCGCAATCGTATCGAGCTGTATCCGGGCGTCGACCTCGACTACGCCGCGTTCCTCATTCCCGGGCTCGCGATGATGTCGGTGCTGCAGAATGCGTTTGCGAACAGCTCGTCGAGCATCATGCAGTCGAAGATGACCGGCAACATCGTTTTCATCCTGCTGCCGCCGCTGTCGCACCGCGAGTTCTTCGCGGCGTACCTGCTTGCCGCAATGGCGCGCGGCCTCACTGTCGGCGCGGGCGTGTTCCTCGCCACGCTCTGGTTCGTGCACGTGCCGCTCGCGCATCCGCTGTGGGCCGTCGTGTTCGCCATCGCCGGCAGCGGCGTGATGGGCGCGCTCGGCATCATCGGCGGCATGCACTCGGACAAGATCGACCAGCTCGCGGCGTTCCAGAATTTCATCATACTGCCGCTCACCTTCCTGTCGGGCGTGTTCTACTCGATACACAACCTGTCGCCGTTCTGGCAGGGACTGTCGCACCTGAACCCGATCTTCTACATGATCGACGGCTTCCGCTACGGCTTCCTGGGCTACCATGACGTTTCGCCGTGGGTGAGCTTGGGCGTTGTGGCGGTGAGTTTCCTGGCCTTATCATTGCTCACTCTCCAGCTCATCCGCAGCGGCTACAAATTGAGGCATTGACATGGTGCAACCTGCCGACATCCAGGGCTACATCCAGAACGGGCTCGAATGCGATCACGTCGAGGTCGCCGGCGACGGCCACCACTTCGAGGCGGTGATCGTGAGCCCGCTGTTCCGCGGCAAATCCAAAGTGCAGCAACACCAGCTCGTCTACAAGGTCCTCGGCGACCGCATGCGCGAGGAAATCCACGCGCTGTCGATGCAGACGCTCACGCCCGAGCAATGGGCGGCGCGATGAGCCCGGGTATGCAGATCCCCTCATCCCCAGCCCTTCTCCCGGAGGGAGAAGGGAGCGTCGCGCCACGCCCGGTCCGCCGGACCGGGATGGAATGCTAAGAATGGATAAGCTCGTCATCGAGGGCGGTGTGCCGCTGCGCGGCGAAGTGCCGATCTCCGGCGCAAAGAACGCCGCGCTGCCGATTCTGTGCGCGGCGCTGCTCACCTCCGAGCCGCTCGTCGTCGAGAACGTGCCGCACTTGCGCGACGTGACGACGATGCTGAACCTGCTCGGCCAGATGGGCGCTTCGATTTCGCTCGACGAGAAGCTCGGCGTCGAGCTGCGTGCGGCGGAGCTCACCAATCCGGTCGCGCCGTACGAGCTGGTGAAGACGATGCGCGCCTCGGTGCTGGTGCTGGGCGCGCTCGTGGCGCGATGCGGCGAAGCGCGCGTGTCGCTGCCGGGCGGCTGCGCGATCGGCTTGCGGCCGGTCGACCAGCACATCAAGGGCCTGCAGGCGATGGGAGCCACTATCGCCATGGAGCACGGCTACATGATCGCCAGGGCGGGCAAGCTGAAAGGCGCCCGCATCTGCATGGACCTCGTCACCGTCACGGGAACCGAGAATCTCATGATGGCCGCCACGCTCGCGCAGGGCACGACGGTGATCGAAAACGCCGCGCGCGAGCCTGAGGTCGTCGATCTCGCGAACTGCCTCATCGCGATGGGCGCGAAGGTGAGCGGCGCAGGCACCGACGTCATCACCATCGAAGGCGTGGAGAAGCTCCGCGGCGCGCGTTACCGCGTGATGCCGGATCGCATAGAGACGGGGACATTTCTCGTCGCCGCGGCCGCGACCGGCGGGTCGGTCACGGTCACGGGTGCACGGGCGGGCATACTCGATGCCGTCGTCGACAAGCTGCGCGAAGCGGGCGCGACAGTGGAGAGCGGCGACGACTGGATCCGCGTCGATGCGCCGGGCGCGCTGCAAGCGGTCAACGTGCGCACCGCGCCCTATCCCGCGTTCCCGACCGACATGCAGGCGCAGTTCATGGCGCTCAACGCCGTTGCGCGAGGCACGGCGGTCATCACCGAGACGATATTCGAGAACCGGCTGATGCACGTGCAGGAGCTGCGGCGGCTCGGCGCCGACATCGAAGTCGAAGGCAATACGGCGGTGGTGAAAGGCGTGCCGCGTCTCGAAGGCGCGACCGTGATGGCGACCGACTTGCGCGCTTCCGCGAGTCTCGTGGTCGGCGGCCTGATCGCGCACAGCGCAACAACGGTGGAGCGCGTGTATCACCTGGATCGCGGCTACGAGCGCATCGAGGAAAAGCTCTCGCGGCTAGGCGCGCGCATCAAGCGCATCCGTTGAAGATCCGAGACGCCACAGAGAGCACAGAGCACACAGAGAGAGGAACCGACAGGAATTCACCCGTTTGGAAGCGTTTGGTCCCGGTGGGTTCTCTCTGTGATCTCTGTGTCCTCTGTGGCTGAAGCTTTTCAGAGCTCCAGATCCGCCGCGTAGGATTGCGCGGGATAGTGGAAAGGCACCGGGCCGTCGGGCTGGCCGCGGATGAACTGGTGGACGAACGGATCCGCCGAAGCTTTCACTTCCGCATTCGTGCCTTGCGCCGCCACCACGCCGTCCGCGATGAAGTACACGTAATCGATCACCTTCAGCGCTTCCTGCGCGTCGTACGACACCACGATGGACGTCACGCCGAGCGCGTCGTTGAGCTGGCGTATGAGGTTTGCGATGACGTTGCAGGAAATCGGGTCGAGACCTGCGAACGGCTCGTCGTACATGATCAGCGCCGGATCGAGCGAAATCGCGCGCGCGAAACCGACGCGGCGCGACATGCCGCCCGACAGCTCCGCCGGCATCAGCTCGGCGGCGCCGCGCAGGCCGACGGCGTTGAGCTTCATCAGCACCATGTCGATGATCATGTCTTCCGGCAGGTCGGTCTTCTCGCGCATCGGGAACGCGATGTTCTCGAACACCGACAGGTCGGTGAACAGGCCGCCCTGCTGGAACTGCATGCCCATCTTGCGGCGCAGGCGGAAGAGATCGTCGCGTGACAGCGCCTGAACATTTTCGCCCATCACCCTCACCGTGCCGCGCGCCGGCTTCACCTGTCCGCTGATGAGCCGCATGAGCGTGCTCTTGCCCGAGCCGCTCGCGCCCATGATGCCGACGATCTGGCCGCGGGGGATCGTGAGATTGACGTTGCGGAAGATTTCGCGCTCGCCGTACGAGAAGGCAAGATCGCTGATTTCGACGATATGTTCGGCGGACATGGTCGGCTGACGGGCTTGGACTCGCGCAAGTTTAACCGAACGGCGCGGGCGGCGCTCGGCTCACACGCTGATTTGCGTTAGAATTCAACCCTTTCGCAGATTCCCCGCGCCATGATCACGATCGCCCTGTCGAAGGGCCGCATTTTCGAGGAAACCACGCCGCTGCTACAGGCCGCGGGCGTGGTGCCGCGCGAGAATCCGGAAGCGTCGCGCAAGCTCATCATCGCGACCAACCGCCGCGACGTGCGGCTGATCATCGTGCGCGCGACCGACGTGCCGACGTACGTGCAGCACGGCGGCGCCGACCTCGGCATCGCGGGCAAGGACGTGCTGGACGAGCATGGCGGCCAGGGCCTCTACCAGCCGCTCGATCTTGGCATTGCGCGCTGCCGGATGATGGTCGCGGTGCGCGACGGCTACGACTACCAGGCCGCGGTGCGGCAAGGCGCGCGGCTGCGCGTCGCTACCAAGTACGTGCGCACGGCCCGCGAGCACTTCGCCGGTAAAGGCGTGCACGTCGATCTCATCAAGCTCTACGGCTCGATGGAGCTCGCGCCGCTCGTCGGGCTCGCCGATGCCATCGTCGATCTGGTCAGCACCGGCAACACGCTCAAGGCCAACGGCCTCGTCGCGGTGGAGGAGATCGCCCCGATCAGCTCGCGGCTGATCGTCAACCAGGCCGCGCTGAAGCTGAAGCGCGAGGCGATACAGCCGCTGCTCGATGCTTTCAGCGGAGCGATCCGGTGAAAGCGATCCGTCGTTATTCCACGCGGCAGCCGGACTTCGACGCGCGGCTTGCCGAGCTGCTCGCCTTCGACACGGCACAGGATCCGGCCGTGGACGCGGCGGTCGCCGCCATCCTCGCGGATGTCAAGAAACGCGGGGATGCGGCTGTCCTCGAATACACGGCTCGCTTCGATCGTGTGACGGCGAAGTCGCTCGCCGAGCTCCAGATCGCTCCGGCAGACATGCGCAGCGCGCTGGAATCCCTGCCGCGTGCGCAGCGCGACGCACTGCAGGCTGCGGCGGAACGCGTGCGTTCATACCACGAGCAGCAGCGCATGCAGTCGTGGACGTATCGCGACGACGACGGCAACGAGCTCGGCCAGCAGGTGACCGCGCTCGACCGCGTGGGGCTGTACGTTCCGGGCGGCAAGGCCGCTTATCCGTCGTCGGTGCTGATGAACGCGCTGCCGGCGAAAGTCGCAGGCGTGAGCGAGATCGTCATGGTGGTGCCGACGCCCGGCGGCGAGCGCAACCGCCTCGTTCTCGCCGCTGCTGCGCTGTGCGGGGTGGATCGCGCTTATACGATAGGGGGCGCGCAGGCCGTCGCCGCTCTCGCGTACGGCACGCCGACCATCCCGGCCGTCGACAAGATCGTCGGTCCCGGCAACGCGTACGTCGCCGCAGCGAAGCGGCGCGTGTTCGGCGTGGTGGGCATCGACATGGTCGCAGGGCCGTCGGAAATCCTGGTGGTGTGCGACGGCGCGACCGATCCCGACTGGATCGCGATGGATCTCTTCTCGCAAGCCGAGCACGATGAGCTTGCGCAGGCGATATTGCTGTGCCCCGACGCCGAGTACATTGAGCAGGTGGCGCGCAGCATGGAGCGACAGCTCGCCGACATGCCGCGGCGCGGCGTCATCGAAGCTTCGCTTGCCGGGCGCGGCGCGCTGATCGAGGTGCGCGATCTGGACGAAGCGTGCGCGCTGGTGAACCGCATTGCACCGGAGCATCTGGAGCTCTCGGTGGCGCAGCCGGAGGCGCTGTTGCCGAAGATCCGGCACGCCGGCGCAATTTTCATGGGCCGTCACGCCTCGGAAGCGCTCGGCGATTACTGCGCCGGGCCGAATCATGTGCTGCCGACCTCGCGCACGGCGCGTTTCTCGTCGCCGCTCGGGGTGTACGACTTCCAGAAGCGCTCGAGCGTCATCCGCATCTCGCAGGAGGGCGCGGCCAAGCTCGGAAAAATTGCATCGGAGCTCGCGCACGGCGAAGGGCTCACGGCACACGCGCGCTCGGCCGAGCTGCGCTTTCGCGGCTGAGCCCTCATGAGCCGCTACTGGAGCGAAGTGGTGCGCGCGCTGACGCCGTATGTCCCGGGCGAGCAGCCGAAGCTGCCCAATCTCGTGAAGCTCAACACCAACGAGAGCCCGTACGGGCCGAGCCGGCGCGTGCTCGATGCGCTGCGCGGCGAGATCGGCGACACGTTGCGTCTGTACCCGGACCCGGACAGCGACCGCCTGCGTCAGGCGATCGCGAAGCGCCACGGCCTCGAGCCGGGCAACGTGTTCGTCGGCAACGGCTCGGACGAAGTGCTGGCGCACGTGTTCTTCGCGCTGCTGAAGCACGATGCGCCGGTGCTGTTCCCGGACATCACGTACAGCTTCTACCCGGTGTACTGCGGCCTGTACGGCATGGCGAGCACGCAAGTCCCGCTCACGGATGCGTTCGAGATCCGCATCGACGATTACCTGCGCCCGAACGGCGGCATCATTTTCCCGAACCCGAACGCGCCGACCGGATGTTTCGTGCCGGTGTCCGAAGTCGAGCGCCTGTTGCGCGCGAACGCGGACTCGGTGGTGGTGATCGATGAGGCGTACGTCGATTTCGGCGGCGAGTCGGTCGTGCCGCTGGTGCGCCGCTATCCGCAGCTGCTGGTGACGCACACGCTCTCGAAGTCGTACGCGCTCGCCGGACTGCGCGTCGGCTACGCCACCGGACATCCCGATCTCATCGAAGCGCTGAACCGGGTCAAGAACAGCTTCAACTCCTATCCGCTCGACCGCTTCGCGCAGGCGGGCGCGGCGGCAGCGATGGAGGACCAGGATTACTTTCGTGCGATGTGCGGCAAGGTGGTCGCCACCAAGTCCGCGCTGGTCGAAAGCCTGAAGTCGCTGGGATTCGAGGTGCTGCCGTCGGCGGCCAATTTCGTGTTCGCCCGTTATCCGGGACGCGACGGCGGCGACCTCGCGGCGCGACTGCGCAGCCGCAGCATCATCGTGCGTCACTTCCGCAACCCGGCGCGCATCTCGCCGTTCCTGCGGATCACCATCGGCACCGACGAGCAGTGCGCCGGCCTGGTGGAGGTATTGCGGGAGATCGTGCGCGGCTAACGCCCGCAAGCTGCGGCAATTTCGCATATACTCGGCAATCAACGGCTTACCCAAACGGACCACCGCCACCATGGCTCGCGAGGCGCAGGTTACCCGCAACACGCTCGAGACCCGCATTTCGGTGCGGCTGAATCTCGACGGCTCCGGCCGCTCGCGGCTCGCGACCGGCGTGCCTTTCCTCGATCACATGCTCGACCAGATCGCGCGTCACGGCGCGTTCGACCTCGACGTGACGGCGGAAGGCGACCTGCACATCGACGCGCATCACACGGTGGAAGACATCGGGATCACGCTCGGGCAGGCGATGGCGCGTGCGATCGGCGAGCGTAAAGGCATACGGCGCTACGGCCATGCCTACGTCCCGCTCGACGAGGCGCTGTCGCGCGTGGTGGTCGACTTTTCCGGCCGGCCGGGGCTCGAGTTCCACGTGCCGTTCTCGCGTGCGCGCGTGGGCGATTTCGACGTCGATCTCGTGCACGAGTTTTTCCAGGGCTTCGTGAACCACGCGCTCGTGACGCTGCACGTCGACAATCTGCGCGGCGTGAATGCTCACCATCAGGTGGAGACGGTGTTCAAGGCCTTCGGGCGCGCGCTGCGCATGGCGGTCGAGCACGACAGCCGCATGGAAGGCGCCACGCCGTCCACCAAGGGCACGCTATAGGGGCCCACGGTCCGCTTCAACCAGGCGGCGCCGTGCGGCGCCGCGCGCAAACGCTCGAATTTCAATGACTCGCATTGCAGTGATCGATTACGGCATGGGGAACCTGCGCTCCGTCGCGAAGGCGCTGGAGCATGTCGCGCGCGGATCGGAGGTGGTGATCGCGAGCGATCCTGTCGTGGTGGACAGCGCCGAGCGCGTGGTCTTTCCCGGGCAGGGCGCGATGCGCGACTGCATGCGTGAGCTCGATGCGCGCGGACTGCGGCCGGCAGTGACCCGGGCGGCGCGCGACAAGCCTTTCCTCGGCATCTGCATCGGCCTGCAGATGCTGTTCGATCACAGCGAAGAAGGCGATACGCCGGGGCTCGGCATACTCGCGGGGCGCGTCGTGCGCTTCCCGGCCGAGCGCATGACGGATGCGCAAGGCAACAAGCTCAAGGTGCCGCACATGGGCTGGAACGAAGTACGGCAGGCGCAACCCCACCCGCTGTGGGAAGGCATCGCCGACGGCAGCCGGTTCTACTTCGTGCACAGCTATTTTCCCGTCCCGGCCGTCGCCGCCACCATTGCGGCGACCAGCTGCTATCCGTTCGAGTTCGCGTGCGGCGCGGCGCGCGCCAACGTGTTCGCGGTGCAGTTTCACCCCGAAAAGAGCCAGGATGCGGGATTGCGCCTGCTGGCCAACTTCGCCGCCTGGAAGCCTGCGGCCGCGCCGGCCGGATAGCGACAACCCGCGCGATTGATGTAGTATGCTGAAACGATATCCGACAGCCGTTTGCCAAAACGACTTTCTGTTTCTCCTCAAGCCCGCGTATACGCCCCCATAAGCGACTTCACCGCTCGCTGCTTTGCCTATGCTGATCATTCCTGCAATCGATCTGAAAGACGGAAAATGCGTCCGCCTCAAGCAGGGCGACATGGACGACGTCACGGTGTTCTCCGACGACCCGGTCGCCATGGCGAAAGTCTGGCTCGAGCGGGGCGCGCGCCGGCTGCACGTCGTCGACCTTAACGGAGCGGCGGCCGGCAAGCCGAGGAACGAGGGCGCGATCAAGGCGATCGCGGCGGCGGTCGGCGACCGCATGCCGATACAGCTCGGCGGCGGCATCCGCGATCTCGACACGATAGAGCGCTATCTCGACTACGGGGTGAGCTTCGTCATCATCGGCACGGCGGCGGTGAAGACGCCGGGCTTCCTGCACGACGCGTGCACGGCATTCGGCGGCCACGTCATGGTCGCGCTCGATGCGAAGGACGGCAAAGTGGCCGTCGACGGCTGGTCCAAGATGACCGGTCACGACGTCGTCGATCTCGCGCAGAAATTCGAGGACTACGGCGTCGAGGCGGTGATCTATACCGATATCGGCCGCGACGGCATGCTCTCCGGAGTGAACATAGACGCCACGGTCGCGCTCGCGCGCAAGCTCACCGCGCCGGTGATCGCGAGCGGCGGCGTGCACAATCTTTCGGACGTCGAAGCGCTGTGCAAGGTGGAGTCCGAAGGCATCGTCGGCGCCATTACCGGCCGCGCGGTTTACCAGGGCACGCTCGACTTCGCCGCCGCGCAGAAGCTCGCGGACGAGCTGTGTCCGTCCAAGGCCTGACCTCGCGTGCTTCACGCTGTATCGACGCCGGACGCGCGTCCGGCTGACATCACGAACGCCATGGGACTCGCCAAACGGGTCATCCCGTGTCTCGACGTCACGGCCGGGCGCGTGGTGAAAGGCGTGAACTTCATCGGACTGCGCGACGCGGGCGATCCGGTGGAGATTGCGCGGCGCTACGACGAGCAGGGCGCGGATGAGCTCACGTTTCTCGACATCACGGCAAGCAGCGACGGGCGCGGCCTGATCCTCGGCATCATCGAGCAGGTGGCGTCCCAGGTGTTCATCCCGCTCACCGTCGGCGGCGGCGTGCGCAGCGTCGCGGATGTTCGCCGGCTGCTCAATGCGGGCGCCGACAAGGTCAGCATCAACACCACCGCAGTGCAGGACCCCCAGGTCGTCGCCGACGCGGCGGCGCGCTTCGGCTCGCAATGCATCGTGGTCGCCATCGACGCGAAAGGCGTCGCGGGCGCGGCCGGCCGCTGGGAGGTGTACACGCACGGCGGGCGCCGCGGCACCGGCCTCGATGCGGTCGCGTGGGCAAGGCGCATGCAGTCGCTGGGCGCCGGCGAGATCCTGCTCACCAGCATGGACCGCGACGGCACGCGCAGCGGCTTCGACCTCGAGCTTACGCGCGCGGTGTCGGACGCCGTCGACGTTCCGGTCATCGCGAGCGGCGGCGTGGGCGGTCTCGAAGACCTCGCGGAAGGCGTGATCACGGGGCACGCCGACGCGGTGCTCGCGGCCAGCATTTTTCACTACGGCGAGTGGACGGTGAGGCAGGCCAAGGAATTCATGGCGCAGCGCGGGATCGAGGTGAGGTTGTGAGGAATGAGAAGTGAGGAGTGAGGAGTGAGGAGTAAAATCGACTCCTTACCCCTTACTTCTTACGCCTCACTGCGCAGCGATGAACGATAACTGGCTCAACAAGCTGAACTGGGCGCAGGACGGGCTCGTTCCCGCGATCGCGCAGGAGCGCGCGTCCGGCCGCGTGCTCACGCTCGCGTGGATGAATCGCGACGCGCTGAAGAAGACTTTCGAAACGGGCGAGGCGCATTACTGGTCGCGCTCGCGCAGGAAGATCTGGCACAAGGGCGAGGAATCGGGCCACGTGCAGCGCGTGCTCGCGATACGGCTCGACTGTGATGACGACGCGGTGCTGCTGGAAGTGGAACAGACGGGAGGCATCGCCTGTCATACGGGGCGGCACAGCTGCTTTTTCCAGCGCCTCGACGGCGGCACGTGGGTGGCGGCCGACCCGGTTCTGAAGGATCCGGCGGAGATATATAAGAAATGAGCGCTGACGACATCCTGGCACGCCTCGCCGACACGATAGAAGCGCGCAAGCGGTCCGAACCCTCGGCGTCGTACGTGGCGAGCCTGATGCACAAGGGGCAGGACGCGATCCTCAAGAAAGTCGCCGAGGAGGCGGCCGAGACGCTGCTCGCCTCCAAGGACGGTGATACACTCCACGTGGTTCGCGAGGCGGCCGACCTGTGGTTTCACACCCTCGTGCTGCTCGCCTGGCACGGGTTGCGTCCCGAAGACGTGCTGCAGGAACTTACGCGGCGCGAAGGGGTTTCGGGCATCACTGAAAAGAAATCACGCGGCACGGGGAAGACGTAGGCGGCAGGCGCTGCGCGCCTGCCCTCACGCAATACAGCAGCTCCGGAACATGCTCCTCGCGAGGAGCGGAGCAAGGAGTGAATCATGGGATCGTTCAGCATCTGGCACTGGCTCATCGTCCTGCTGGTGGTGGTCTTGATATTCGGGACGAAGAAGCTGCGCAACATCGGCGCCGACCTGGGCGGCGCAGTGAAAGGCTTCAAGGAAGGCATGCGCGAAGGCGACGACAAGGCGAAGACCGAGATTCCGCCCTCGGCCGGCCAGACCATAGAAGGCGAAGCGCGCAAAGAAAACGCACCGCCGCGAGCGTGATCCACGCGAGGCGGCAGGGGTTGCGCCTCACTCCTTACTGGGCGAGTATCAGCGTTCTCCGGACACTTTTTTGACGTCAGTGTGGCCATGTATCAGCGTTCGCCGGACAGTCATAGCTCACCTTTGAATGGTTTGTCGATGCGATGGTATAGCAGCTTGGCAAGTA